>Ga0209712_10004333_pt1 | contig 11305 bp, 8 predicted proteins | sample ArcOceMetagenome_FD_187443 | JGI IMG/M metagenome (GOLD analysis project Ga0209712, IMG submission 187443) | Marine eukaryotic phytoplankton communities from Arctic Ocean - Arctic Ocean - Greenland ARC118M Metagenome (SPAdes) (version 2) | ecosystem: Environmental > Aquatic > Marine > Oceanic...
CTTCTAGAGTTTGAAGTTATGTTCCTGAGCAGATTATTGCGAGATTAGATTGAAGATGATTTGACGAGCTTGAACACTCCGCTGGTGAGATTCTAAAGTAGAATCTACGAATCTGTAATTTGAGATTTGCCCAGTGAAACGTACAGCGTCATGCGTCGCACCTTCAACAGAAAGATGACAAGTAGTATCCGGTATGGTACGTAACAAATAGAAATACAACAGTAAACAGAAGAGAAAAGATATGGAAAATCACTTTTCAAAGATCCTTTTCAAATAGTGCCGAAGTAAAAAGTCGACGAATGAAGTTCTGAAAGGCTCTTTTAGAGCCTTTCAGAACTGCCCCAATGAAGTGAGCGATTATTTCACTTAAGAACCACGCACCGCTAGTTCAAAAATCTGGCAACTGATCTCTGCAGCTGCCCGGGTTTAGCAAGCGGGTTCTCCCAAATAATTCGCGACTCCGTATTGTGACAAACGCCAGAGCCATTAGTTTGTGTCGGCGTACTTTAAAAAAAACTGATGCAGTCATACGATTGTAGGTAGACTACTGCTCACTGCATCGACTGTACAAAGTGGTTTCCCAGGCCTAGTTAAAGAAGAATCAATTGAATTCGAAGAATAGAATTCAAGGGCTTTATTTCACCTTCTTTGAAATTGCACCATTGATTGCAATTGCATCAATATCAATACACTACGACATCATGAGTCAAGCAATTCATCTATTACAACATGCGCGCTATATTCGACCGATGAATTCTATGGAAACCATACAGACAGCAAGGTCTCAATGGACGAAAGCAAAATTTCTCCATGGACCACCTACGGGTACAAGTACTAGATTTGGATTTCAACGGCAACATTTTCAATCCACGGTTGCATTGGTCAAGAGCACGAGTCATTTTTACAGACCTTTGCAAACTCCAAGAATTTCTAACATGACGAAAAGATTTAAATCAATATCATCGTCTCGTCGTCGAAGTTCCCGAAATAAATCTACTGCTGCTACATATTCAGGAATGCCATCCGCATCGTCGAAAACGGCGTCTTCTGTATCCTATTCCAGTATCAATGAAAAAATCCATCGAATCCTCCTCAAACCCCGTAGAGTCCCTTTCCCAAGATGGATCACGCCGCAACAGAAAACATTCAATTACTCTGAACTCTTCGGACATGCATCTTTTGTGTTGGTCGCTGCATCGTATGCCACGGATGATTTCCTCTATTTGCGTATCATGGCTGTGGCGGGATCAAGTGCTATGCTCGTATTTACATATTTTCATCCTCATGGTAGAGTGCTGTGGTTGCCATTCAAATGGAATGCATTGTTTATTGGTATCAATGCGTATAGAATCGGGAAAAGTTTATATTATAAGCACAAAGGGATGAACCTTGGTGAAGAAATGACTAAAATCAAAAAGGCATATTTTGATGTCATGGATATTACTGATTTCGCAAAGCTTGTTGAGATTGCAAAGGAGGAAACTTTTGAAAAGGGGGATCTTCTTTGCTATCAGGTGAGTTACATGTTCCATACAATGCGTGACATGAGAGAGGATTGAATGGTTTGAAGGATAGAGTGTATGTTCGCATTTGACTAAATCGTTGCTTATTCTACATTCATAGGGACAAAAGAATCCATTTGTTCGATTAGTCATTGAGGGAGAGATGGACGCCATGAGGGATGGTATTAGAACATATTCTGTTGTCGAGGGGAATTTTGTCACTGAAGCTGGTTTGCATGCTGGATTATTACTCGACGGTACTATTGAAGCGAGCTGCACAATTGTAGCCAGGGATGAAAAGACGACTAAATGCCTACGGTGGAATAGAACCGAGTTGGTGGAATTGCTCAAGACAGAAAATGGGATGAGGAGGGCAATGAAAGCTATTTTGTCTTGGGATATTGTAAGGAAACTCAAGGGACAGAGATATGCAATTACGGATCACAAGATCGCAGATGCAGAATTATGGACCATCAAACGTAAAGAACAGACTGAAGATAGATATGCTGCAATCGTACAAAACGTTTTGACAAGCCAACGCGATTTAGAAGATATGAAGAAAAGAACGATTGAGTTGGATCATTATCGGACAATACATCTTATTGATGACGAACATCACAAGCTTGCTTTGAACAGGATTGGATGGACTCTAGAGGAGTACAATGCTGGAATGAAAAAGAAGATGGGCTCTGCGGATAGAGATAACGTGTAATCATGAATAGTGTACGAGCAAAACTTTTGTGTAATTCAAGAATAGAATAGAATGTTAGTTGTCTTTATTAGTTGGGGGGTCGTTTTCCTCATTCAATATTCAATATGCTTTCGACGACGACCGTTGAAATTCCAAATTTTCTTGGCTAGTCACCAAGACTGACAAGCTCAAAACATATCTGTCATGTTTTGAATGTTTAGAACTATATTTCCATATATTTAAATGATATTTGGCGAAATATAATGACAAAAAATCGCCAATTTCATATTTGTTTATGTAAAAATCTTGCAAACACCGGATGAAACTCCTCTCAACGGCAGGTGAACAATAATGATGCAAAAGACATAGCAAGGTCATGTTATGATACAATATTCTAATGTACTGCAACTCGTAGTCAAAGAAGGAAAGATTTATACAAAGCAAACACTACACTGAACGACATCAAACAACAAATAGCAAACCGTTTTCCTACGCTAAATACATCGCCTGTCCTATTGAGATGGTCGGGGCGCCGCAGTACTACGAAGATGGAGAGATTGCAACATGGAGAGATGTGTTTTACTACTTCATCGATCAAATGAAAAATCGTCGAGGTATCGCGGTCTTGGCTCACCTGACATTATTCTCCGTACTGTCCTACATTTTCTTTGTCGGCGTAGTACTTTTCGGGATCAGCACGCAGATTCTGGGAGGTTGCGATGCGTCGCTACTCATGGGGGGGAATAACAGCAATCCAATTACTGCTGTAATGGCAGGAGTCCTTTCAACATGTCTTTTCCAATCTACGACTGTGTCCAACTTGCTGATCGGAAGTCTTGCCATGATTTCTGCTATTGATGTGAAAACTGCGCTATATCTGACAATGGGTGCCAATGTCGGCAATTCGGTCACAAGCAGCCTCGTTGCTGTGTCGCATTTGGGGGACAAAAGCCTTCTAGAACGCGCAGTTGCTGGTTCCAGCGTAAACACAATATATTACTTCCTAACCATTATGTTATTCTTACCTTTGGAGATGGCCAGTGGTGCACTTTTGCGATTGGGCATAGCAATCACTCCTGCTACTAGGAATCTAAACTATCAATGGGGAGGCCTTGTTGGTCTTGTGGTTTATCCTGTGACAAACTTTCTCATTATTCCAAATCAGGTACGCTTGTGTGTACGAATGCGATACGGTGCCTTTAATTTCTATATCGCTAACTAATATTTCTTATTGTGTCGTCACAGTCCTATCTACAAGGTCTTATGGCAGGTACCATTGATAGGTGTGACTCTGCGTATCCAATATCATGTACAGAGGGTGACGCTACTTTCCAAACCTGTACTAATGGATTCATTGGTTGCGATCCTTCAAGTGGAAGGTGCCCTGTTTTCTTCCACGAAGGAGCAACGATGCAAAAGGATTTGCAATACGCAGCTCTGTCTATGACGATTTCCATGGCAGCAATATTGCTCAGTCTTTGTGGAATGGTCAAACTCATCAACAAGGTCTTGATCAATACTCCTGTTGAAGTTATTGCCAAGCTATCAACCCAAAATAACTATGTAGTCATGCTAATGGGATGCGGTTCTAGCCTCTTGTTCTCGAGCTCAGCTTTTACCGAGTGCGCAATTATGCCTTTGGTTGCAACTGGGATCCTTGAGCTCGAGCAAATGTTCCCATGGTGCCTTGGTTCTAACTTCGGTGTTGCGATTGCAAACATGCTATTGGCATGGTCTACGGGGAGCGAAACATACCTCCAAGTGGCAATTGCAAACTTGTTCTTCAATCTATTTGGTACCATGGTCTGGTACCCTTTCCGATACCTACGTGAATTCCCTCTGCATGGAGCTCTTGTTGTCGGGATTGTAACTCGGATGTGGCGCATCGTCAGCTTTGTCTATTTTGCCATAACATTCATTATCGGTCCACTCGTCATTATGGGATTGGGTCATTTGATCTACAGTAAAAAGAGCACCAGCTTAGGACTGGGTTGGACGTTAGTAACAATGTTGATGTTGCTGATATTTACTGGATTCTATAACTGGTTCTTCAATAGCGGAAGAGAAAAATTCATCTCATTTTTCGAGGAAACTTTCGATGATGATAATATTGGTGGTGACGTGTCTTACGATGAGTATTCCTACGATGACGATGATACTGATCGAAGTGATATGTCTTCCATAGGATTTGAGGAGGCAAGAGCAACAAAGCAATCAAAGTCACGAAGAAGCAGAAAAACTTTTGAGACTGTGAGGCCAAAGGCGGTTTCTCCACCCCCTGCAAGAAAGCGGCTTGTCAAAAATGCCGGATTGAGCGTAGATGAGAATTGCTGTTGTACAGACCAAAATTTCTTATCAGCTTAACGATGCGATGACCAAAAGTCTATTGACGTTTCGTGTAAAAGACAGAGAGCTGGTATAATACATTTTTTTCATTTTATTGTACTATCTTTTACAAAACCACAGAAAGTTGTTATTGAGTTCAGTTTGATTGTAATGGTGATTCAGCCGGAATGAAGTAAGGCTTCAAACGATTCTTTCCATTTTCTAGCCTCCAGTTCAGAAGCCTCGCGTTTGAGCGACTCTTCCTCAGCTTTCAATCGCATGGCTGCCAACTCTTTTTCGAGCTGCTCTCGTTCGGCAATGTGGACCTCTTTTTCGATTCTATTCAGCTCTTTAATGCGAACTATCTCTAATTCCGCTGCTAATTGAGTCGAAATAGATCTAGACAGTTGTTTGCACAACTCAAAAAGCTCAACCTCGACATTTTGGATCATTTGCTTCTCAATTGTTGTGAGACTATTGATGTCAGGAATTGAAGATTGTCCTAGAAAGAAAGCAGCAGCAGGTGCGCTGTTTCTATCGCTCCACTCCTGAATTGACTTCAGCTTTGATTCGAGCATCTCAATTCTCTTGCGATGCAGTTCGATTTCATGCGTGTGTAACACGGTCGATGAAACAAGGGCACTATGCGCATCATCTCTCTCTGACATCACAGATGTGAGTGCATCTATCATTATTTTGTTTGCAGAATATATTGAAAAGATATGTCCAGTTTGTTTCTCTCTAGAAGGCAGGTTCTGATGGTGTTGAGGTAAAGAGGCTAACATTTGCAGCCTTGCCATTTGTCTTTCAGTACGAGCGATTGCGAGCTCGCAACTGTGAAGAAGACTGTAGAATGTTTCTGAAGGCTGGTCTTTGATTTCTTTTACGTCGCAGTTCTGCATTTCTGTATCCCATATCAATCTCGGATCGTCTATATCGACGTTTTGCACGTTGAAAAATTGCAGAACGGTCTTGAGAACCATAGTTGGAACAACGCTGGCAAAGATACCTTCGAAAAATGTTGCAAGTGATATTCCTATCGCGAGAAAGAATGAGAATCAACAAAAATGCCGAAATAGTCTGATAGAACAGAGACTTACCAATGTAGTCAAAATTCGGCATGTCGCCCTTCTGCAAGAGATTCAGAAGCCCACTCAGTACTCTGCCACTAGATAAAACTTGCGAGAATAAGTTTTGGTAGCTGTCTATTTCGTCTCTGTCGAGTCCTGCTGCCACAGGATCGTTTTGAATGGCGACCAGTACTTCTGATATTGTAGTATATAACTTCAAAATGTCGGACAATGATTTCATGACACTGGAGTCGACAGATGCGATTTTGTTTGCTATGCTTTCAAGTGACATGTGAATTGAAAAAGTCAGACTTTCATCCTCTATTTCCTGTCCAGAGGGATGGTGTAGTTGGGATAATCTGTCGCGATTTGACGTAACCGAGACAGAACAGATCCATTTTCCTGGTACTGAATAAAGTTTTTGTTTCGGATCTAGTTTGATCTGTTCCTTGGCTCGAGGCTCTTCACTGGCGACCTTTACCTGCTTCAGCTTAAGAGGAGCATTAATGGATAGATGTCCACTCCTCGAAGGCTGGATGTCTCTCCTAGCAAATGCTGGGTTCATTGAATGTTTCTCCATCTTCATAATCTTCACATTCTCATTCATATTCTTCACATTATTCTTGACGGATGATTTGATTTTTGCCATCCTATCGCGGAATTTCGCTCCGCGCTTGCTGGCGCTGCCTTCAATGTCATCAGATTTCGAAGCAGAACTATGAAAATCTTCACTTCCATCTTCAGACATAGTTGAAGCTGCGTCAATCCCAGCAAAGCTGTCAGTCGTTGACAATTGATCACCAAATTCATTTCTATTTAATACTTCGAGGTCTGCATCTTCGTCAAAAGATATATTAACACTTGAAGAGTCAATAATGTCTGACGAGATTGTATTTACATCGGCCTCTGGTAGAGTATTTAGAAACCTAGGCTCTATGATCTCGAGCAGTGACGCGGTGGATGTTTTTACAGGGCTCACCCCCTCTCCGCAAGAACGTTTTAAAGCAGATACCCATTTTTCGAATTCAGCAAAAGAAGGAGCTAAGAAGAAAGTTTCCTTTCCTGTATTTTCGACAATTGCAAAGGCTCTTGTAAATATTCTCTTCGCGCCAGAGCCTGTAACAGATTTAACACTCGCTCTAGTCAAATTGATCAAAGCAAAAGGCTTCGTCTAACATGTTTTTGTGAGCAAGTGGGTTTTGCGAGAGATCTAATTCTACATGCTATAAAATACCAACGTACCTGACTTGAATCCTTAAAGATTACCAAGTGAGAACCACGGAGTATGGCGTAGAAACTCCAAAAGGTTGTCGCCGACACAAATCTTTGTGCGCTTATTGCGGTTGCACTCATTCTGATAAAACCACTCATTTGATGAGACACTAGAGAAAGGGCTGCCAACCGCTCTATTTCTGCGCGGAAAAGTTGTTTTCGTAGGTGAAGTATTTCATCATCTGAATCCTTGGTCGTTTGCGAAGTTTCGATGGCTTCAGATAGCACATAATCCTTTGCTTCTACTAGTAAAGATCTCATTCGAGAAATTTCCCTGCTGGTTACGGTACAACTTTGCGAGATCGGTGAACCATCAGATCCTACCATCGAGTCAGACGGCATATGACCAAGGTTGTGAGAATTGGGATTAGGCTGTAGTTGGGCCAACAAAATGTTGGCCTCTCGATGTAAGTCAAGTATCCTGTTTTGCAGCATTGATACGGTTTCTTTCAGTTCATGAACAATGTATAATTCCTCTACTGACAAAGCGCATTCATTGACCGACCAACGCAAGGTGCTAGGATGAAGATATGCGTCAGTGGAAAAAGAACTGAGTAGTTCTTTTGGAGGTTCTGAACCGTCGTATACCAAGCATTTTTGTCGGGAGGACAGTAAATGATGGAACCCTTGAGTACCGTCGCGATAAAATGATTTCCAGTCTTTTTCATATTGTGCTGGTACTGTGCTATTATTCCGTAGGTATCCGGTATAAAATTGGAAATCGTCACATACAAGATCTATTGCTTTCGCTTCCTGTCCATAGAATGGAATTCGTAGAGTGATGGTGTTCATCTGGATTGCTATATTGACAAAGCTGATTTTGTCCGGATCGGTGAAAAGAAGCAGTGATAATATTTGTAGGCGCCAGTCTATATTCTCTTCAGTGATATTTTCTTTCGTGAATTGCGACCTAGGATCAACTTGCCACCCTTGATGGAGTAATGAATCCACGATATTGATGATGGCTTTATCGACTTCCTCTGTGACATTAATTTCTCCGCCAGATATCATCACTCCTGCGTTTAGCGCCCCTTGAATGCGCCCCTTATCAAATCGGAATGCGACAGAATGTGACTGATCAGTGTCCTTATCACCAAATGAAACTATGACAACATTTTCATAGGATGATTCTTGGATGCCTTGAACGACATTCAGAAATTCTGATTTACTTGTTGTAAGACAGGTTTTTCCTAATCTTCCTCTCGCCGAGAAAAATCTTTCAGAAGATTCATTTTCGCATGGGAATAATTGCATTCCGAGTTCAATTTGCTCGACCTTGAGCCTTAACAGCAAAAGCAGTGGTGGTGTCTTGATTGCCATCGTTTCATCGCTGCCCCACTTTCTGTGCCGAACTTGCTGTTTCCACACACTGAACGAAACTTGATCTAAACTAAATCTGTTCGTAATGTTGAATGCAGAGATCAGATCTAGCAGATTAATCTCATCTGTCGAGGCCATATTCAATGAGACACAGTCTTTGAAACTAAAAAGTGCCACCAACATGCTCGATATCACGTCAAAATCAACGTTTATTTTTGCCCCTTCGAATATCGATGATAAAAATAAATGTTTCCTAGCTCCTTTGATGTCAAGCTTTGAAGTGTCATAGCTTCCAAGTACTGTCAACTTGGAAGCGCCAAAGATCCCAGTAGCCTCGGGTGCGTTGTAGAATGGCAAGGACGGTTGAAATGTAGAAGCCAATCCGATTAAAGTCAATTGCCCTCTTGATACTTTATCCAGCCCAGTCACACTTTCATATTTAAAATCCTCTCTGTCATTCGGAAAGTCCGAGCCTGTCCCTGCTAGGGATGGAATTTCTTCTGATAAGAACATACGCGGTAGAGAAGTGGACACGTTCAACATTATTTCCGACACAGAGACAGTTAAAGTGCCACTCTTTATATCAGATGTTTCACAAGGAGGAAGAATGATTTTACAGCCGCAAATTCTTGAAGTCAGGTTGATATGTTGCGGGTCCAATGTGGACACAATACCTCCATTCAACGGGGGGGTGTAAACATAGCTTTTGATCTCTGTTTCGTTAATTGCAGTTTCAGAGCACCATTCTCCTGTGAACCATCTTTGATCTACGTTGTCGGCTGCTCGATCAAAGCTTGCTTTCACTCTGAGTATCGCCTGAGGTATGATAGTCACATCAAAATCATTAATTCCTATTTCACTTGATATTGATAGCTTGCTCGTCGACGCTAGAATTTGTTCCTGAATACATGCGAGATAACATGTGGATGAATATTTCGAAGTTAACAGGATTGTCGTATATCATCGACATCGTACTGTGTACCTGGTACGTACTGCAAATGTCACTTACCTTTCCCAAGACATCAATACTTATTTTTAATCCAAACGCTTGAACAGGAAAGCTGCTTCGTAAATTATCTGGATCACTTCTAACATAGGTCTGCTCAAAGATTGGAAACATTTCGTCTGCAGTAGTGTTTTTATTGACTTCAAAACTACTATCGTAGCGATGTCCACCATGCATGATTTGTCTTGTTGTCCTCAAATGAATTTCTTGAACATTGATGTACGCAAGAGATGTTTGGATGTACCCCCCGAGGCCGGTTGAATTTGTTTGGGGCGAAATAAGCTCCAGTACCCAACCTTTCATTGTGAACTGTAAATATCCGCCTATATCAGAAGGATAACTGATGCGCAAACCAATGTGATGAACTGAAAAGCTGAAAGCGATCTTTTCAAGGATAATGAGACCAGCAGGTAAAATAAGAACTGGCCATGATTCATTCCCTTCCACTGATATTGAAGAATTCGCTCCGTTGTCTTCGTCTCCACTCATTGATTCATCCGACGCGTATGAATTATCTAGAATGGCAGTGTCTTCAACTGGCTTTACATCATTTTCTGTGCCATAAAGTACATCAGCATTGTGCACAGAAGACTGCATGCTGGTCCCACCACCAGTGACTTCATTTTGATTCGCAAATGGATCTTTATAGGTTCGACCTTTGAAGCAAGCTTGGATACCGGTCATGGCATGAATGAGCATCGAAAGAACATCCATATCCAATTCAATCTCCAAAGTCATCAACGAAGCATCGACTTGAACAGCCAATATGATATTATTACGTATGCGTCTGTGCAAACAAATATGAGCCTGAAGTGGCAGATCTGCAAATAATACTTTGCTACTCATGAAAGATTCTTTGGCACTCATACCTTTGGTTCGGTATCCAACTGCAACACTGATTTCCATTGTCGCCTTTTTATAAATCATCACTGTTCGATGCCTAAACCCCCGATCATTGTTCCCATTGTTCATAACCTTCTGCTTGAAACTTGCTTCCTGTTTGCCCCCGTGAGTATTGTGCCTCCAAATTTCATCTGGGGAACCTTCCTCGCCATATTCATCTACGCTGACATATCGCAAATGATTAAACACGACAGAGATAGCTGGCGGTGTCCAGGGTCCAACCTTACGAGTCTTCAAGTTTCCCATTGGCTGGAAGGTGATGTAAACGCGATTGATATCTAGAGTAATATTGTCTTGTATGCGCTCAATGAGACCATAGGATCCCTTCTTTTTCGCCTTTTCGACAATTAGCTTTGCTAATTCAGGCCATGCCGCTTCACTCGTTAAATCGTTCTCCAGTGGCTCGACAAGAACAACGTGTACTTCATCGATAAATATTTCAATGGGCGCTTTCTTAATATTCCGGAAGCTTGTCACGTTGAAACTCAGTTTTGAAATGTAAACCGAGGACAGTTCTACTAGAGATGTGTAGGTTTTGAGGATATCATTGATGGGCTTTACCTTTACTCTGACATCTGAAATCTCGCCTTTCCCGTTGAGGAGGTTTGCGTTCACCTTTTCTTTGTGGAAACCTTCAATATATGTTTCAAGTTGCTCGCTGAACAAGCCAATGATGAATTTCTCCATTTTTAACTGCCCCGATGAAAGATGATCCTTCGTTCCAGGACTGCTTTACTTGGTGTTGCAATGAATCTACTAGGTTCACGATTCCAGGATCCGGATCTGAGAAGAAGAAGTATGTGATGTGACAATTATTTTATCAGGTAGATCGCTTGTTTAGATAAATTCGAAAATGCTCTTTGGTTTTTAACCTGGGCTTCTTTCTAAAAAAAAGAGTCCTCCCTCTGACGCAAATCTGACGCCAGTCTGACGACACAAGAACAACAAGATCGAACATCGACTAGCAAGCGAGCATCCTCATAAATTCCGGAATTCCGGAGTTTATAGTCAGCGGTTAACTTGGGAGAACTGACACCTCTCGTATAAAATCGCTAGCTTTGAAGTTCAAGTTTGAAACTTTTTCTATCTTTCTCTCTCTCTCTCTTTTCACAATTCACAAGTATGGAATTAATAGTATCTGTCTTTGACTTGAGTTGACACGTCTCGGAGGCCTTCACACCTTACAAAGGTGTCTAAGATGGCTTCTCCGAAGCCT
>Ga0209712_10004334_pt1 | contig 11302 bp, 9 predicted proteins | sample ArcOceMetagenome_FD_187443 | JGI IMG/M metagenome (GOLD analysis project Ga0209712, IMG submission 187443) | Marine eukaryotic phytoplankton communities from Arctic Ocean - Arctic Ocean - Greenland ARC118M Metagenome (SPAdes) (version 2) | ecosystem: Environmental > Aquatic > Marine > Oceanic...
GCCGCCCCATTAACCGCCTTAGTTGCCTCGTACTCAAGTCCAGAGGGTCTATTTTGGGCTAAGTTATCAGCGGTCTCTACGCTCGCTTGTGCGCCTATCCTGATCTTTGGATGGCTGAGCCAGAAACAGTTGGTACGTGGCTTGTCATTTGGTGCGGTTAAATAAACGTTATATGTAAGTGCGGCGAAATTAAACGCCAGCTTTAGCTGAATATTGATGAGGTGGTTGATTGACCGCCTCAGTAAGGAACGAGGTTTCTCATGTCTGATCTTAAAATAACAAATCTAAAAAAGAGCTTTGATAATGTCGATATTATTAAAGGCATTGATCTAGAAATAAACGACCATGAGTTTGTTGTTTTTGTAGGCCCATCTGGCTGCGGTAAATCGACATTATTGCGTCTCATTGCGGGGTTAGAAGAGGTAACCAGCGGTAAGATTGAGCTCGATGATGTAGAGATCACTGATACAGCACCGGCTAAGCGTGATTTGGCCATGGTATTCCAGACGTATGCCCTATATCCACACATGACAGTCCGTAAAAACATGTCGTTTGCATTGGATTTGGCTGGTATTGATAAGGCCGAAGTGGACGCTAAAGTATCTGATGCGGCCAAAATTTTAGAGCTCGATCACTTGTTAGATCGTAAGCCGAAAGCCTTGTCTGGCGGTCAGCGTCAACGTGTAGCGATTGGTCGCGCCATTGTGCGCCACCCTAAAATCTTTCTCTTTGACGAGCCATTATCGAACTTAGATGCGGCTTTACGTGTGCAAATGCGTTTAGAACTTGCGCGTCTGCATCAAGATTTAAATGCCACCATGATTTATGTAACGCACGATCAAGTCGAAGCGATGACGCTGGCAGATAAAGTGGTTGTTCTTAACGGTGGCCATATCGAACAAGTCGGTAGTCCCCTTGAGCTTTATCACCACCCCGTTAATAAGTTTGTGGCGGGCTTCATAGGTACCCCAAAAATGGGGTTCTTAGAGGGTGTAGTGGTATCTGTGAATGAAGCCGGTGTCGAAATCAAAGTGAGCGGTGGTAGTCAGTTCTTAGTCCCAGTTGATGGCGGCACGTTGCAAGCGGGTGAGGTTATTACGTTGGGTGTTCGCCCTGAGCACATCACGGTAACCGAGCCTGAAGAAAGCGCTTATCAAGGCCGCTTAACGGTATCCGAGCACCTTGGAGCAGATACGTACTGTTATGTAGAAACTGACAGTGGCGAACCTTTGACTGTACGAGCACCGGGAGATTTCGAAGGTCGGTACGGAAAAATGGTAGGTCTCAGTTTTGATCTGCAGCATAGCCACCTATTTGATGCCCAAGGTAAAGCACTGCCGCGCCTTGTAAAGGCTTAAAGAAACAGCGGATTAGTCGTAAGGCTAATCCAGTTTGACCCGTGATCTTTGTTAGAAGCCATTTGCGGTGTCCAAATCCCCAAATGAGCACGAGGTGCGTAAAAAATGAAAATAACACAAGCGGCATTAGCTCAATTGCCTAACTCTATCATCAAGCCTGCATATGACCGTGCTGCCACTTCAGCGGGTATCGTGCATTTTGGTGTGGGCGGATTTCATCGCGCTCACCAGGCCATCTATACAGAAATGTTGCTTAACCTTGGTAAGGCGCAAACATGGCGCATTTGTGGTGCAGGTGTGCGAGAAGCTGATCGCAATATGCGCGATGCTTTGGCGGCTCAGGACTACTTATATACGCTATACGAGTTAGGTGACGGTGAGAATACAGACATCCAAACAGTAGGTGTCATTAACAACTTTTTAGTTGTGCAAGATGATCGAGAAGAGCTATTGGCAACACTGTCGTCTCCAAGCATACGTATTGTTTCGCTAACAGTAACGGAAGGTGGTTATTTTACTGATGATAGTACAGGTCAGTTTAAATCAACGCATCCCGATGTGTTGCATGACCTCCAGCATCCCGCTACGCCTAATACCGTATTTGGTTTGATGACAGAGGCGTTGGCACGTCGTCGTGATGCTGGTGTCGCGCCGTTTACCGTTATGTCATGTGATAACTTGCCGCACAATGGTGATGTTGTGCGCAAAGCGTTGTTAAGCTTTTCGGCATTAAGAGATAGTGATTTACATGACTGGATTGCTGAGAATGTAACATTCCCGAACGCGATGGTAGATCGTATTACACCGATGACAAGTGATGCTCATAAGCAGCAGTTGCTTGATGAGACCGATATTGAAGATGCATGGCCTGTTGTAGCCGAGCCTTTTTTGCAATGGGTTGTAGAAGATAAGTTCTGTAATGGTCGCCCTGAGTGGGAAACGGTTGGCGTTCAATTTACATCTGACGTAACGCCTTACGAAGAGATGAAAATAGGGCTTCTGAATGGTAGCCATTTGGCTATGACCTATCTGGGTGCTCTCTTGGGTTATGAGTTTGCTCATGAAACCATGGAAGATAAGCTGCTTTGTACTTATGTTCGCCAGTACATGGATCTTGATGTTACGCCTTTATTAGCGGATGTGCCAGGCATCGACCTCACCGAATACAAAGACACTTTAATTAAACGTTTTTCTAACCGTGCCATTTGCGACCAGTTAACGCGAATTTGCTCTGACGGAGCGGCAAAATTACCCAAATTTGTACTGACTACTCTGCGTGGACAGATTCAAACGGGGGCGCCATTGGATCGTACCGCGTTAATAGTGGCTGCGTGGGTTCATTACTTGAATGGGGTTGATGAGAAGGGTAACCATTATCCTATCCTAGACCCGCAGTTAGCAATCCTGAAGTTGGCTGTGGCGAATAAAAGCGCGTTAGTTGAAAACATACTCGCTTTGGAAGATATATTTGGTTCTGATATCCCTAAAAGTACAGCGTTTGTTGAAGCGTTCACGCGTCAATTGGAACGCTTGCAGAATCAAGGTGTGCAGGCAACGCTAAAACAAATCGTCAACCTGTAAAAAACGTGGAGCGTTTAATGAGCCATACCTCTGATTCGATGTTAGCTGCAATTTTTGATATGGACGGTCTTTTAATTGATTCTGAGCCGGTGTGGATGTCGGCTGAGGCTCAAATTATGAAAGACCTCTATGGTGTTGATCTCGTAAAGGCTGATCTAATGCCATTTCAAGGTCGTAGTACGCTCGCTTTCTGTGAGGGTATGGCAAATCGTTTTCCTGATGCAGGCATTGTTGTGGAGGATCTGCTACCAAGTTTATTAGACCGCATGGGGCAAATGATTACGACAGCGGCTCTGCTGCCAGGGGCCGAAGCCATTTTACATTGGTTTAATGATCAAAAAATTCCATTGGCTATAGCGTCTTCTTCGCCTCTGCATTTTATCGAGGCGGTAGTGTCTCGGCACCATTTACCTGTGCAAATGTTCACCTCTGGGACTGAGGTGAGCGCATCTAAACCGCACCCCGCCGTATTTGAGTTATGCGCTCAGCGTTTATCAACACCTGTTGAGCGTTGCGTGGTCTGGGAAGACTCTGTCAACGGTGTCATTGCTGGTAAAGCAGCCAGTATGGCCGTCGTTGCCGTACCTGAAAAAAACCATTCCACGCCAGAAAAGTTTGCGATTGCTGATGTTTGCTGTAACTCATTGTTGGAATCACTAGAAATACTGAAAGTTGATGGTTTTATTTGGCCGATTAGTCGCCGTTAAGGGTGACCCGTGCGTGTTTGTAGGTAAGATAGGCAGGTAGGGAAACACAATCGAATTTAATTAGTTTTGGAGTGCGCATGAATTTATTACAACAGCTTAAATCACTAAGTACTGTAGTTGCTGATACTGGAGATCTAGAAGCGATTCAGCGATTTAAGCCTGAAGACGCGACGACAAACCCTTCGTTAATTTTAAAAGCGGCTGAGTCTGGTAGTTACGATGGCTTACTGAATGACATTGTTACTGAGGTAAGCGCTTTACATTTAGCTAAAGATGCAGCCTTGGAAGAAATTAGTGACCGTCTAATTGTCGCTATGGGGGTGGCAATTCTTGAGCATGTACCTGGTCGAGTTTCAACAGAAGTGGACGCTCGTTTATCTTTTGATCAAACGGCTAGTTTAGCTAAAGCCCGCAAGTTGGTTGCTCTTTATGAGCAGGCAGGGGTTAGTCGCTCACGCATTTTGATTAAGTTAGCGGCAACCTGGGAAGGTATTCGTGCGGCTGAAATACTTGAAAAAGAAGGGATTCAGTGCAACTTGACGCTCATCTTTAGTTTTGCCCAAGCCCAAGCTTGTGCAGAAGCGGGGGTTTACCTTATCTCTCCATTTGTAGGCCGTATCTTAGATTGGTTCCGTAAGGAAAATCCTGACGCTAACTATGCACCCTCAGAAGAGCCAGGTGTGGAATCTGTCACGCGTATTTTTAACTACTTTCGTCAGCAGGGCTACCCAACGGTTGTTATGGGAGCCAGCTTCCGTAATGCCGGTGAGATTATTGCGTTAGCCGGTTGTGATCGACTAACCATTAGCCCAGCACTGTTAGAAGAATTAGCGTCAACTGGAGGATCATTAAACGCCTCTCTAGTAGCCACTGATGCATCACCTGTCGAGGTGGACGCTTTAACTGAACCGGCTTTCCGTCACGCACTCAATGCAGATGCGATGGCAACAGAAAAATTAGCTGAAGGCATTCGAGGTTTTGAAAAAGACCAAGGAAAACTAGAAGCCTTAATTTTAAACCGTTTGGGATAATAAAGTGGGTATGACGCTCAATAATAATCATAAGAGGGCGCTTTAATGTATGTTGGTGTTGATTGTGGTACGCAAGGTACTAAGGTCGTCATTCTAGATACTAAGCAGCAAAAGGTGCGTGGTGAAGGCTACGCTCCTCATGCTTTGGTCAGTGAATCAAATGGTTGTCGAGAGCAATCACCACATTGGTGGACGGACGCCTTTGTCCTAGCGTATGACGCTGCCGTTGAGCAGGCGGGTATTGATACACGCTGCATCCGTGGAATTGGAGTCTCAGGACAGCAGCATGGCTTGGTCGTTCTTGATCGTGAAGGGCAGGTTATTCGTCCGGCTAAATTGTGGTGTGATACCCAAACTGCTCCCGAAAATGCTGAGCTGCTCACTATGTTGGGAGGAGAGTCAGGTTCCATTGAGAAATTAGGGTTGGTCTTAGCAACCGGTTATACCCTTTCAAAGAACGAGCCAGAAAATTTTGCAAACATAGCCCATATTTTACTACCGCATGATTATATTAATTACTGGCTAACCGGACGGATGGCTACCGAATGCGGTGACGCATCGGGTACGGGTTACTTTGATGTACGCACCCGCCAATGGAATACGGACGTATTGTCTTTGATAAGCCCCGATGGACAATTGGCAGATGCGCTACCGCCTATCGTTTCAGGGCAGCAGTCGATTGGGCGGGTGCGTAAAGAGCTTGCTCAAGCATTGGGGTTATCTGATAGCGTTATTGTGTCCAGTGGTGGGGGCGATAATATGATGGGGGCAATTGGCACCGCTAATATTGAAGATGGCATGGTTACCATGAGCCTTGGTACCTCGGGGACCATCTATGCGTACTCGTCGACGGCTCCCTCTCGCTTGCCTCCAGATGTCGCGTCTTTTTGTTCATCTAGCAATGGTTGGTTACCTCTCATATGCACAATGAACTTAACCAGTGCTGCTAATAAAATGCGTGAAACGTTAGGTTGCCTTTTCTTAACGGGGAGCGAGTACCAGCTCTACCCAATGCTACGGGCAGTCTGCTCGGTTTAAACATGCAAAACATGACACCAGGCCACTTATGTCGAGCCGTAGTAGAAGGCACAACATTCACTTTACGTTACGGTTTAGATCGTCTAAGAGAATCAGGTGTGCGCAGTGAAACAATCTGCTTGATTGGCGGTGGAGCGAAAAGCCCAGTCTGGCGGCAGTTAGTCGCTGACGTGATGAATACCCGTGTTGTTTGCCCTGTCAGTAGCGAGGCGGCGGCATTAGGGGGAGCTATTCAAGCTGTGTGGTGTGATCTACATGAGCAAGGCCAAGACGTCTCTTTGGCCGAGTTGTGCTCTGATCTAGTCGTAATGAATGACGCGTTGACGGCAGAGCCACAACTGGATGCTGTACAGGCTTATGAAAAGGCCTATCAAGCTTACTTATTAGCAGTGGCAGCGCGCTATCCTGAAGCGGAGGTCAGTTATGGCACCGCGTAACGATACGTCTTTAGATACCTCTTTTAAGTTAGAGCTTGAGCTTTCAGACCCGCATTATTCGGGTTCGGTTCGCTACCTGCAGCACGGGGCTGACTCGCCTTTAATTCGTTGGCATTGTCACAAAGAATATGAGCTGCATTTGATTGTGGCAACGTCCGGAAAAATGTTTATAGGCGACTACATTGGCAATTTTAGTCCGATGCATTTAGTTCTGACAGGACCTCACTTGCCGCATAATTGGATTAGCCGGTTAGATGAAGATAAACCCGCGCCTTTGAGAGATATGTTGCTGCAGTTCTCTGGAGACTTTATTCAACAATGTAAAGCAATTATGCCTGAAATGAGCATGATTGATGATTTATTAAAAAATGCCAGTGTGGGAGTCATGTTTGAGCAAAGTATAGCCTTAGAGGTTGAACCTTTGTTTCGTCAGGCTTCTCAGACCAGTGGTTTTAGTCGATTGGTGCTCTTTTTTAGCATTCTTGAGCGGCTTTCGCGTGAAAAAGACTATCGCTTATTATCGTCAACATCGTTTGACCCTTTGCTGGACGAGTCAGCAATTGATCGGGTAAACGTTGCGGTAAATTACATCATGCAGCATTACCAAGCGGGGCTCACTTTAGAAGATGTCGCGAGCGAGGTAGGAATGAAGCCGACTTATTTTTCTAAGTTTTTCAAACGCAGTACCGGGATACGGTTTATTGAGTTTGTTAATAACTTAAGAATCAACCGCGCCTGCGAGCGTTTAGTCGGGACAACTGAGTCGATTACGGAGATTTGTTTCCAAGTGGGATTTAACAATATCGCTAATTTTAATCGTCGTTTTGTTAGCTTAAAGGGGTTGACACCATCTGATTATCGTAAGCAGGCCACTATGCGCTATTACCGACCTGGTGGGCACATACCAGCGCCTAAGAGTGATTAAAAGCTCCAGGTCTTAGTTAACCAAAAAAGACGGGATTGGTGGTAGCCATTTTCATCTAATAAGCAGATGTAACGAGCTTGGCTTAGAAAAAATGGTGGTGGGAGATGGATTCGAACCATCGAAGCTTGCGCGTCAGATTTACAGTCTGATCCCTTTGGCCACTCGGGAACCCCACCAGAAGAGGGGGCGAATAATAGAGATAAAAGCGAGTTATGTAAATGCTTTTATGGGCTTTTTTCTCTTTTTTTTCACATGAAATTTAAGACCCTTTTATTCTTGCGAGTTGAAAAAAATTCTTAATCTTTTTGTCATGCGGTCGCTATCCGCATGACAGCTAGGGTTGGCTTGATATTGGCCGGAGCCAAGCGTAAATCTGCATAGATTTTCACTAAAATCAAGAGTTGAAATAAAGGCATTTTTCTCTATATTTAGTGCCTGTTTTTTTTGGTTGTACAATATCTAGTGTTTATGACGTAGTTAAGACACTAGTGTTACTTTGGCTTAATATTTCATTAATACCAGCCGCGATCTTTATTAAAAATCAAGAAAAATTTCACTTTCATCCGTATTTATCTTTTGTGGGGAATAGCTTCGGTATGCAGCAGAATTTGATGGTTACTAAACGTGATGGACGACAAGAGCCAATAGACCTCGAAAAGATTCATCGAGTTGTTATTTGGGCCGCTGAAGGATTAGACCAGGTCGCACCATCAGAAGTTGAACTCAAATCGCATATACAGTTCTACGAAGGCATTACCACATCAGACATCCATGAAACTCTAATCAAGTCTGCGGCTGATTTGATTTCTGAAACCGCGCCCGACTATCAATACCTTGCCGCTCGCTTAGCTATTTTTCATCTTCGTAAGCGAGCATTCGGTAGCTACGAGCCCCCACAATTGTTTGACCATGTAGCAGCGATGGTCGAAGCTGGTCGTTACGATAAACATCTGATAGAAGACTACACGCGCGAAGAGTTTGACGAGCTTAACAGCTACCTTGACCACACACGTGATATGAACTTTAGCTATGCTGCGGTTAAGCAGCTGGAAGGTAAATACCTAGTTCAGAACCGTGTCACAGGCGAAATTTATGAAAGCCCGCAGATCCTTTATATGTTGGTGTCTGCGTGCTTGTTTGCTTCTTACCCAAAAGAAACGCGCTTGGATTATGTTAAGCGCTTTTATGATGCGACCTCTCTATTCAAGCTTTCGTTACCTACGCCTATCATGGCGGGGGTGCGTACTCCAACACGTCAATTTAGCTCATGTGTACTGATTGAGTGTGGTGATAGCCTGGATTCGATTAATGCGACGGCGAGTTCGATCGTTAAATACGTATCGCAACGTGCTGGTATTGGTATTAACGCTGGCCGCATTCGTGCCATTGGCAGCCCTATACGCAACGGTGAGGCATTTCACACGGGTTGTATACCTTTCTATAAGCACTTCCAAACGGCTGTTAAATCGTGCTCACAAGGCGGTGTGCGTGGTGGCGCTGCAACCTTGTTCTATCCATTGTGGCATTTAGAGGTTGAGTCTTTACTTGTATTAAAGAATAACCGTGGAGTTGAAGAAAACCGTGTTCGCCATTTAGATTACGGGGTTCAACTCAACAAACTGATGTATCAGCGCCTAATTAAAGGTGGAAATATTACGTTGTTTAGCCCGCATGAAGTGCCTGGGTTGTATGATGCGTTCTTTGCTGATCAGGATGAGTTCGAGCGTTTATATGTTCAATACGAGCAAGACGAAAATATCCGTAAACGCACAATAAAAGCCGTCGAGTTATTTGGTTTGTTGGCCTCAGAGCGCGCTTCTACTGGCCGTATCTACATTCAGAACGTAGATCACTGTAATACGCATAGCCCATTCGATCCGCTTGTAGCACCCGTTAAACAATCCAACTTGTGCCTTGAAATTGCGTTGCCTACTAAGGCCATGGACGATGTGAATGATCCAAACGGTGAGATTGCCCTCTGTACGCTTTCAGCATTCAACTTGGGAGCGTTAGAAAACTTAGATGAGCTGGAAAACTTATCCGATCTGATTGTTCGTGCTTTAGATAATTTATTGGATTACCAAGATTATCCGATTCCTGCTGCGTTCAATGCGACGGAAAATCGCCGGACGTTGGGTGTGGGTGTGACTAACTTTGCCTATTACCTTGCTAAAAATGGTGTGCGCTATTCGGATAGTTCGGCGAATGGTCTTGTGCACCGTACTTTTGAAGCGATTCAGTACTTCTTGCTTAAAGCTTCTAATGAGTTGGCTAAAGAGAAGGGGCCATGCCCGCTCTTTAATGAAACAACCTATGCTAAAGGCATTTTGCCTATTGATACCTACAAGCGTGAAATCGATGAGTTCTGTGATGAGCCATTACACTACTTCTGGGAAACATTGCGTGAAGACATTCGTGAGTTTGGTTTACGTAACAGTACCCTGACTGCACTCATGCCATGCGAAACGTCATCTCAGATTACAAACTCAACCAATGGTATTGAGCCGCCTCGTGGTTTTGTATCGGTTAAGGCGAGTAAAGATGGCATCATGAAGCAAGTAGTTCCCGAATATTCGGCGCTTAAAGATGACTATGAATTACTCTGGTCAATCCCATCTAATGAAGGTTATCTTCAGTTGGTAGGGATTATGCAGAAGTTTGTTGACCAGTCGATTTCAGCTAACACGAATTATGATCCAACTGTGTTCCCGGGTGATAAAGTGCCTATGAAGCAGCTATTAAAGGACTTGCTGACAGCCTACAAATACGGCCTTAAAACACTGTATTACCATAACACCCGAGATGGTGCGAAAGACGAGCAAGACGACGGTGGCTGTGAAGGCGGCGCCTGCAAATTGTAAGCTAGTATTCATGAGCGCCAGTAAGTGATTATTATGCTTGCTGGTTGCTTCCCCTTTTAAGTCTTTCTTACGCTGTATAGATAACTATGTCCTATTCTACATTTAATCCATCCAGTCATGATGCCACCCTAGAGCCTATGTTTTTTGGCAGAAGTGTTAACGTGGCACGTTACGATAAGCAAAAATATCCTATTTTCGAAAAGTTAATCGAAAAGCAGCTTTCATTTTTCTGGCGTCCGGAAGAGGTTGATTTAAGTAAAGACCGTAAGGACTTTATGAACATGCCGGAGCACGAAAAGCATATATTTTTGAGTAATTTGAAATACCAAACCTTGCTCGATTCGGTACAAGGTCGCTCACCCAATGTTGCGTTTTTACCCATTGTTTCCCTTCCTGAGTTAGAAACATGGTTTGAAACATGGGCGTTTAGTGAAACCATTCACAGCCGCTCATACACGCATATTATCCGTAATATAATTACGGAGCCTTCTGAGGTTTTCGATAAGATCGTTACGAACGAAGAAATCGTTAAGCGTGCCGATTCTGTAACCCGTCTTTATGATGAGTTGATTGAGCTTAATACGGTGTTCTCGATCCATGGCGAAGGGGTGCATACGTTTAAGGGGCGCGTTTATGATGTTTCGATGCGCAATCTTAAGAAGAAGCTGTACCTGACGTTGGTCTCTGTCAATGTATTGGAAGCAATCCGCTTTTATGTAAGTTTTGCGTGCTCTTTTGCGTTTGCTGAGCGAGCTATCATGGAAGGTAATGCCAAAATCATTAAATTGATTGCCCGTGACGAAGCTTTGCATTTAACGGGTACGCAGCATATGTTGAATTTACTGGCATCGGGTAATGATGATCCTGAATTCAAGTCGATTGCTCAAGAGTGCCGGGAGGATGCGTTGGCTATATTTGCTGAGGCGGCTCAGCAAGAGAAGGATTGGGCTCAATACTTGTTTAGTGAAGGATCTATTATTGGCCTGAATGCTCAAATCTTAAGCGATTATGTTGAGTACATAACCAATGTCCGCATGAAGGCATTAGGCTTTTCTGAAATGTTCCCTGCTAAGCAAAATCCATTGCCTTGGATGAATGCTTGGTTGGTCAGTGATAATGTTCAGGTCGCTCCTCAAGAATCTGAAATCAGTTCATATTTAGTGGGGCAAATTGACAACGAAGTTGACGATGGTGATTTTGACGACTTCGATTTCTAGGTGACAGGTATGTCGATTCCACGTATTAAAGTTAATCATTTTCATACGTTTTACTATCAATATGAGCCTACGGTGCTTGATTCATTAGAAGCTCAAGAGATACCGGCTCCTTACAGCTGTCGTGGCGGATATTGTGGCTGCTGTAAG
>Ga0209712_10004336_pt1 | contig 11297 bp, 5 predicted proteins | sample ArcOceMetagenome_FD_187443 | JGI IMG/M metagenome (GOLD analysis project Ga0209712, IMG submission 187443) | Marine eukaryotic phytoplankton communities from Arctic Ocean - Arctic Ocean - Greenland ARC118M Metagenome (SPAdes) (version 2) | ecosystem: Environmental > Aquatic > Marine > Oceanic...
GGGTTATGAAATGTTTATGAAATGTTTAAATGAGCTCGTTTCTCCTCAAGCAAATATAGAAGATGTTTGCACCGGTCACTTTTGGGAAAGCCGGTATAAATCACAGGCTCTTTTAAGTGAAGAAGCCCTGCCCACGTTTATGGCTTACGTTGATCTAAATCTAATTCGTACCAACATGTGCAACACACCTGAAGTGTCAGATCACACCAGTATTGAAGAACGTATCGACCCTAGTTTTAACCTAAAGAGAGCGGCTGATGAAGAAATCATACAACAACGACTGCGGCGTTTTGATTTACCCCTATAGCCACTCGCTCAGTTCGAAAGTAATGTGATATCTCAAAAACAAATCAGTATTTTATTTAGCCTAGAAGACTACCTGCAACTAGTGAACACGACAGGCCGAATGATTCGGACCGATAAACAAGGCCCTATTTCCATCAACTTATCTCCAATACTAGAAAGACTATCAATTAACCGGAATCAATGGCTTCAACAAAGCCAACAGTTTGAAAAACTATACGCCATAAAATTCACGAAAAACGACGCCCCCCTAAAAAGGCGGCCTGACTAACAATAATCCTAAACTCCTCAGTTGGAAAAAACATAGTACTATTAAGCGGTTGAATTAGTGGAGAAAAGCCATGGTATTCACTCCGGATACAGTTCATCTATTGGGTGAAGCGGACAGGGTCGATAATTAGTCATTATCGAAAGCCATTTAGGTTGAGACCTTTGCTGGGAAAATCCACTTAGAATGGGATCCGACAGCCGCTGTCACGCCGATATGGCAGCTTCCTGTTTTTATCGAATTTCTCAAACTGAGACATCACTTTAATCCCTGGGTGGGAGACTGTCCACTGCGCTACACCATTAATAATGCCCCGAAGAAAATTGATGTGCTGGGCTCTTTGTTCCTGTCCATATTATCGAGGTACAATCGATAAACCCATCTCACGGCATTAAGAGGCGATAGCGTTAATACTCGACTGTTAGGAATGAACAAAGTCGTGAGTGACGATTCGTGCCCTCGAAAGGATGGCGCAAGTCTCGGCTATCAACTGGTTACAAAAACACCTCTAATCCTACTACGAACCCCTATTAACGACGCCGTGGATAGTGGATGTTGCCTACATAGACGTAGGTAACGGGCGTGAGCTGGGAGCGGTAGCTTTGGTGTCACGGTCAAACCCATTTACGGGCATCAAGAAGGTGTCAGAAGGGGGTTATAACCCCCATAAGCAAGGGCTACCTTTCCATATCTATCACAGCTATCTAATGGCCAATGTTCGTCTGGTTTTAGAGGTTGATGTTCAGTCTGGTGACCGGAATCATTCAGACCATTCAATGCCTGGATTGATCCAGCTACTGAGGTGTCTACCACCCGACTGCCAACCCGCATTTATTCGAGGCGATTGTGACTGGGGTAATAACGCAGTGATGAGCGAGCTGGAAACCCTGGAGCACCACTATTTATTTATACTAAAACAATTCAAACGGGTAAAACAACTTATGCCTCAGGTGTCTGGACACAGTTTAACCGAGACTGGGAACTCAAATAAAGTCAGCTTCAGCTTCAACTTCAAGGTTGGCATCAACCTCGGCGAGTAGTCGTGGTTCGTCGCCGACTGTCAAAAGATGCGTTGCTTGGTCTTGAATATCAAACGGGTCAGCAACGTGAACTAGCATTGGTTGAAGGGGCTGGGGTGGTTATGTCACGCAGCACCTGCAAACCAGCCAAATCATGGCACGTATGGTGGCCTTGATTTACAATGGGTGGAACCTGTTTGTCTGCTTGGCCATACCAGACAAACACGATGAAGCCATCACCAGCCGGCCTCTGTTACTCAGTAGCGAAGGACGACTCACGCAAAGTGGACGACAACGAAGAATGGACATTACCTCGATCCATGGTGATACCGCCTCAATACAACGCGCCTATAAGCAGATACAACACTTCTTTTCCTGGTTGAAAGCGACTGCGACACAGTTGACTAAGGCCCACTGTTGGCAATTGATTGGGGAGAAGTCTATGGCAATATTTATGACACAAGATCCACCTAATTGTTTGCCACAGACATAATGGTAATACAAAAAAATACGCACCTAAATTATGCTGAATTTTTATGTCTGACAGGGCTAACTGAGAATTTTAAGTTGAACACAATGTAAAGAGTGCTCCTCATAAGCCGCTCTAAATGTAAGGATAATAAATTGAAGTCGAACAGATAAGTATGTCGAAAAAATCAGTTAAATCCTAACTGAGGGTAATTGGCTTATGCTAAGTCCAACAGGCTCCTAGGAAGCCTGGAATTAAGTCACACGTAGTAGACCGTCAAATATGGGCGCTCTTTTCGGTCTATACCGCCGGATATATTACTTATTTGTCCATTGTTCGAGGCTCTGCCAATGGCTAGCAATCGCTCTACCGATGCACCGTTGTGATGGGCAAAATACTGAAGGTATCGACCTACATCATTTAAATGCAGTTTGGCATTCCAAATCTGTATGCACCATGAACTTCTTTTATTGCCGTCCTCGCTCATTTCTAGATACAGAGGTGGTTTGCTTGTACGTTCGCAGACCAAACGCAGCAAGGCTGACATCAGCGTGGCAATACTCGAATTTTCATCCGAGCGATATAAAGCGTTCATGCGTGACTCAATTAAATCTATCCCAATATTCGGGAAAACTTGATAATTAGTAATCAATTGCCTATTTACATCATTCACATCCCACTTGCAGGCTCGATGTAATAGCAACGACTGCTCTGGCTCGGCATTTTTAGCCGCTATCGATGATAAGACACTAGAAAATTCAAGGTAGACCTTACATAGACCTACCTTTTTTTCAACTTCCCAGCCAAAATGGATAAGATCTGCTTTCGAAATTAGCGGAGATAATTGGTTTCTGAGCGTTTCAGGCATAACTAGATCATCAAAAACTTGCAACGCTGTCGGCTCATCAATGAACTGTCTACTGATGCCAAATAAGAACCTTTTATCTAGAATTTGGCCGCCAACAATCTTGAATGATTTTTCAAAACCCTCCAGAGGAAAGCGATGTGCAATTTCTAAAAGATCGCGGTCACGGACTGTCATATTCGATTTCTACTTTTTATTGAAACGCACTAGGCAATTGATACCCGCTGGGATTTTATTGTGCGGATTAAGCAGCTGTAGACGCACCGCAAAGGTTCGGCTGGCCGCATCGATAATAGGATCAACCGCAACGACTCTAGCCTTATGATCCACATCACCTTCCGATGCGAGACTGACATTACCGGTCAACCCGTTTTTTATAGCATCAAACATTACCGCTGGCACAACCACCTCAACATTGAGAGGATTCAATTGTGCGACACTCAGAATTTTGCCTTGACCCACTTGCTCACCAGGCGCCAAGAAACGCGTCAATACAACACCCGTAAGTGGACTTTTAATATAAAGCTCATTGACAATCTCCTGTTGTAACTCAAACTCAAGCTTGGCGATCTCGGTCTGCGTTACCAACTCATCTTTTTCGCTTTCAGATATCAAATTCTGGCTAAAGAGTTCTTTATTTCGAGCGACTTTACGTTGCCCGAACTCCCAATGTGCCCGCTTGAGATTCAATGTCGACACCTCTACACTCGATTTAAGTTTAGCGATCAACTGTCCTTTCTTTACTACATCGCCGCGACCCACCAGAATACTTTCTATTATCCCCTCGACGGGGCTGCCCACATTCGCGATTAAGTGAGGCTCAACTAGGCACTCCATCAAATCACCAAATTTAACGTCGCTATTACCTTTTTGAGCCGACAGATACGCAGTTACTGGTAATTCCGTGATATTTTCCTGACCGTGCGCCTGAGTTACCAGCAACAATATTGCGACAGTAATTAAGCTAGCGTTTTTTATTATAACTTTAGTTTTTAGATCGAAGAGACCCATAATGATTTGATTTCCAATTATTCGGAGCGACCTGAGAAGGACAAAATATCACCAATCTGGCGATCAGATTTAAAAAGCTGGCGACGAACTCGCGATTGAGAAGCCACCACTTTCTTTTGTGTAACGCAAAATATAAGTCGCCCGATTTGACCGCGTAATCTTGGCGGGGAACCCTTAAAAATTCTAAATAACCCTTGTGTAAATGATGTGCCCATTTCCTTAATCAAAGCATCTTCCATCGACAATACCGCTTCAAAACTTCCGGGATCACCCTGTCGCGCACACCTTCCAGCTAACTGTCGGTCGATTCGTTGAGAATGATGGCGCTCGGTTAAAACAACGTGCAGCCCACCCGTTATGCATACCGCTTCTGCTATATGAATATCTGTCCCGCGACCGGCCATGTTGGTCGCTATAGTCACTTGCGCTACTTGCCCAGCGCCTGCAATGATCTCAGCTTCCGCCTTATCCTGTCTGGCATTTAGTACCCGATGAGGAATGCCACGAAGGTCAAGATAGCTGCTCGCTTTCTCAGAGGCCGCAACGGAACGTGTGCCCAACAAGACAGGTGAGCCCTCATTAAATAATTGCTCTACGCGTCTAGCAATGTACTCCCACTTCTCACTTTCGGTCTCAAAAATCTTGTCGATATGAAGCACCCGACGACTCGCTAAGTGGGTTGGAATTTTAACCACACCAAGCTCATAAATCGAGCTGAGTTCTGAGGCTACCTCCACTGCGGTTCCCGTCATACCAGACAGATTTTGGTAGCGCCGAAAGAATCTCTGGTAGCTTATTTTTGCCAAAGGTTCTTTGCGCTTAGTTAACTCACAGCCCTCTTTAACTTCAATTAGCTGATGAAGGCCTTCACTCCAAGATCTATCCTCAAGAATCCGTCCAGTAAATTCATCAATAACCTGAATCTTATTATCACGGACAATATAGTGCTCATCTAGTTTAAATAGATAGAGCGCTGTTATAGCTTGTCGCACCAATTCGTCTCGGCGAATGGGTCCGGTCCAAACACCACCATATGAGGTGCAAAGCGCATCAATCTTGGGATAACCAGATTCCAGCAAAATAACCTTTCGCCCACTTAAGTCAATCTCAAAAGCCTCGCCAAGGATCAACGTTTGAGCAATCTCGATCGCTTCTGAAGCGACTTTTTCTTCGTCTGCCTTTGAAACTTCCGCCGAAATAATTAACGGTGTTCGCGCTTCATCCACCAGTACACTGTCGGCTTCATCGACTATCGCAAAACACAAACCTCGGAGCAATAGCTGTTGGGCGCGAGCACCTCCGTCATATATTTTTTCAATTTGCAATTGCACATCTGAGGAATTTTTTCCTAACAGTATCTTATCGCGCAAATAATCAAAAACAATGGTTTTGTTGCTGCAGTAGACGATATCGCAGCGGTAGGCAGCTTGTCGTTGGGCATGATCCATTTCGGCAGTAACGCCGGCCACCGTTAGTCCCAAGGCTTCATATATCGGTCGCAGAAGGTTAGAATCGCGCTCGACCAAATAGTCATTAACAGTAATTATGTGAACAGGTATACCTGCCATGGCCGCTGTACAGGCGGGGAGTGTCGCCGTTAATGTCTTACCTTCTCCCGTTTGCATTTCTGCAACCATACCATTGAGTAATATCCATCCCCCCATCAACTGCTCGTCAAAATGTCGCATGCCCACTTTGCGATGTGCTATTTCTCTGACAAGAGCAAAGGCTTGTGCCACATGAGCATTGAGGAACCCATCGCGTCGCAGCTGCAGCCTGAGTTCCAGCGCAATATCTTGAAGTTGATGTTCACTTTTACTCAGCAGTAACTCTGACTCACGATTAATCAATGATATCATGGAAGATGTGCGCTTATTGCGTCCGCGAAACCGACGTGCAACCTTGCCAATAAAGGCTCTACCGAACTCGTTCAGCCAGTTTTCAGGGTCTTGTTCGATTTTCTCTGGATAGAACTGATCGAACCCTGCTGCGTTAACCGCTATCTTAGACATTAAATTTTTTCAAGAACATGCGCCGAATCCCACGATACCACTGCCAAGCCAAGGGTTCCGCTGGATGTTCAAAGCGCACATAGACTCTAGAGTTAAGATAGTTATTGATGGCGGCATCCGTTGATATTTCTAAGTCCAATACATATAATTTGTCGATTGATTTAGCGTCACTACTGTTACTCGAATCCATGCCGACATTGCCTCCCCCCTGCAGACTCAAAATCATGCTCGGTAGTTCGTCAGTCGTCGCTGGAGTCTCGCGGATGATCCGTGCAGAGGCGAGATATTTTAAATCATCGGCCGGACGAATTTGGATACCCACGGTCTGAGAGCGCACGAGATCAATTTGTGCTTGAGGAACAACCACACGAACTAATCTAGCCTTTGCCTCATTGATATAGGCCAGTATTTCGCCTCGAGGCATATAGCGGCCGATCATATTTTGTAAATCTTGTGCGACAAAGATGCCGTCGGTAGGACTGCGCAATGTCAGCTCTTGACGCCGCAAAACCGCGTCATTGTATGCATTGAGCAAATGCTGACGTTGTACGAGAAGAATGTCACCCTGCACCCTGTTTTTCAAGATCACTTGCTCATAGCGAGAATCTAACTCCCTAAGTTGGGCCTCCAAGCGTCCCACGCGAACATTTAACTCAGGATCCGTCAACTGAAAAAGAATCTCGCCGGTCTTTACCTGTTGGTTCTCAGACACAAACGTGCTTTCAACAAAGCCTGCAACCTGCGAGCGAACTTTGGTTTTTGCCGGAGCCCAGATAACTCCTTGGGCCATCGTCGTTGATGGCGTAGGCACTAAAAACAGGCAGCCAATAATCATCGTAAAAATTAAAGTGGTCAATATAATTGCGCGTGCACGATGACCACTTAACACCGGACTTGAAGACAGATAGGACAATTGCTTTAACGCGGGCATTGCTAGCATGTTTATAAAAGCCCAGAGCGCCAGCACCACACCAAAAAAGAATAACTTGCTCGCTACAAAGATGATGATAGTAGCAGCCATTATCATCCTATATATGAACGAGGTTATTGCATAGCCAATAAACCATGCGATCTCTCCTGCGCTCTCAACGGGCGCTGATAAACGTTTCAAACCAAATAAGTACTTTTGAATAATGTAACCAATGTATTTGTTAGAGCGTTGTCCGAGATTTGGGATTTCAAGATAATCTGCAAGAATATAGTAGCCGTCAAATCTCAATAAAGGATTTCCGTTAAAGAGCAAGGTGGATACGCCTGCCACCATCATCACGTTATAGGCAATGGCGCGTTCAAAGCCGGGATCTAAATAGGTCCAAAACACCATCGCAACGGCTGCGATAAATAACTCCGTTAGCATACCAGCGGCGCCTACCAGCACTCGACTACTTTTTTCTCTGAACGCCGTAGCAGATGACGCGTCTACGTAGGGGATAGGCATTAGCACAAGCATCATCACGCCCATTTCATGAACCTCACCACCTCCAGCCTTCGTGGCGATAGCGTGTCCAAATTCATGCAGCAGTTTTATTACTGGAAATATAACGACGATCAGCAGCAGGTTATTAATAGAAAAAATACGATCTATTACATTGTGGGACAATTCAATCCAGTTCATACCCACCAAGACAATCGCTAAACTCACCGTTGTCAACCAGACCAAAGTGATTGGCAAACCAAAAAGTGGTCGAATAAACGGCAACATCAAGGTGACGATCCGGTCCGGATCAAATAAGGGGATTTTCAAAGATAATGGGTTGCCGATATATTGCTTGAGCTTTACTTTAGCCTTTTTCTTACGGCGCCCATGCATTTCGCGCATATCTGGTGGCGCATCACTTTGAAGGGCATCAGCTTGATGTAAATCAGCCAGCAACTTGATAATTTCGTCCTGGGAGGGGACTTCATCACCCAAGCGCTCGCAAGCAATCGTCCAAATCTCGGCCAGGGTTCGCGATCCATCCATTAAGCCAAGTATCAAATTGGCAACGGGTGTGAAGCGGTGAAAGCGTCCGGTGGTGTGATTTTGCATAACGTACCACACTGTTCCACGATAAACGTGGCGAAAGATTTGGGTATGGTTACGCAACCGCGGATGAACATTTTCAACCCGATACCAGGACGTACTAAAAACCGATTCAGTCATTATTTTGGCCCATTAGTTTCGGGGGTAATTTTAAGCTAAAGACCATAATTTTAGGCGTATCCAATTGCTGAATTTGTGGGTCCATATCCAAAAAAGGTTACGCTCTCCAACATTCAAGCGCGCAACCCCTTCCATACCTGGGCGAAACTTAGCGGAAGTCTGTTTAAGACTAGCCTCCACACGGAAATAACTTCTGCCCTCGCGAGCCAGAGTTATCGGCGTTATCTGATTAACCTCTAACTCAAACGCATCACCCGGCAAACTTGTAAGCATCAGCTTGCCTTTTTGGCCCCGTTTGATATAGCTGATATCCTGCTCGTTCACCTCCAACATCACCCTGTAAATTTCCAAGGGTGATATTTCGAACAACATTTGCCCACGTTTTACGGCACTGCCAAGTGACTGCGTTAAATCGCCACTTACCACTAAGCCATCGAAGGGCGCCGTAATTTGAGTGCGAGAGAGACGGTCTGCCAGTAATTTAATTTCAGCCTCTGCTTGCCTGATTTGACTCCTCGTAATATCAGCCCCAGAGCGGTCGCGCATTGCCACTGCCTCCTGATATTGTTTTTCGTACTGACTGGCCTGACTTGATAATCTGAAGTACTCAAGCTTCAAATCACGATCATCCAGTGATGCCAAAACATCCCCTTTTTTCACCACATCACCGGCTCTATGCATGGCATTGGCAATATAGCCGTCGAATGGCACAATCAATACCCGACGCAAATCCCCTTCCACAGCAGCGATAGCACTGATATTAAATGGTGCAGTCACCAAGCTAAACGTTAATAACGTAGCCACTATAAGTAGCAGAATCACTTTTCGACCAAAATGCGAGAGTCCAATTAACTTTGATATTTCGGACTTAATACTGTCACCTATGCGGCTAATCAGAGACCGATCATTCAACCGTTTTGTGTTCAGTATTCGACTGCTTAGTACCACCACAGATTGACAAACCTCTATAGCTTCGCTGTCAAAATCATAGCCTTCACGGCGTTCAAAGGTTACGGCCCCAAGAGCTGTTTCACCGACTGAAAAAGGCACCGTAAGTATACTGCCGCCAGCGTATTTTTGACAAAGCGAGGCGTGATCCCTAGTAACAAGAACCTGGTCAAGTGCGGGAGGAAAAACAATAATAGATTTTTGATCCAGAGCCTCATCCATAGCGCTGCCTATGGCCTGCAAGAGATTCATGCGATCACCAAATTCAGAGCTATGGGACAACGCGACCACTTTCGCAAATTGCTTGCGGACAAAACCTATACTGACTCGATCACAGTCGAGCCTGATCGCCAAATCAGTCGCTAAAGCTTGGACTGATTCGTCGAAGCTTGGTGCAATCAAAACTGCCGCCACTAGGTCCAGAGTAGCGATCAAACGCTCCTGCGTCGCTTGCTCTAATTCGGCTTGCATGGCACGGATCTTAGCCTCTATACCTAAAGCACCCCAATGCAACTGCCGCAGTATCCATTGGCACTTACTTTCAGTTCTATCGGCACCTTGCAGTGCAACGATTCCGTGTAGATGCCCCTCAATTAATAGTGGGTATGCCACCATCACACTCGCACCTGCTTTGAAGATAACGGGGCGCTGCTCTTTCAAGCTTTGCTCAGTTGTCTGAGCCAAGGCAGAGCTTAGAGCAGATTTTGGCGGCCAAATACCCGCTAGCGAATAAGGACCCGTATCGGGGGGCCCGATCAACAACACGGCTTGTTCAACATCAACAGTCTGAGAACATTGCTCATCCAACCAATATTGAAAGAACAATGCCGAATCTTCGACCGTATTTAAGTCAACCCACTCCCTTTTTTCAAGAGCTGATGGCTCAGCAGACCAGCTATCTAACATAACTTTTATTACCTATTTTTAACAATGGCATTAACCATGGATTACAGGGAAAACATGTCTACGCGACGGATCTCGACATAAGATCTGCTCGACAAGCACACACCAACAGTCCATTTTACCCTAAACCTATTAATACCAGCGCCTCTTTTTTAATCATGAACCTCGCCTTACCATTTAATTTTCTGTGCGTTATTGGTGGATGCCTTTATGCCTGAGTGCAAACAGTCTTGAGCACTTAGGTTGGCAGCACTTTTCATCGTTTTGTGCTTCGCAACCGGACGATGCAACATAGCTTTGCGCCCAGACCCATGCATTGTCCGATTTGTCGTCGCCAATGGCACCTTAAAACTGATGGTTCCGGCGGCAGCTATCGCGATAAGATCACCCGCTAAAACGGGTTTGCGGTGCTCATCCAACGCTACTATAGTCTGAGACCCGTTAGTGTCAGTGTTAAATTTGGCCGACTCAAGTTTGCGAGTTTCAACGGGTTCATCAGTCAAGTCGCGTTCAGGTGACACTTCATTTTTAGGTGACACTTCATTTTCAGGTGACACTTCGTTTTCAGGTACTTGGTCATCGTTAGATGCAGGTAGCTGCTCACTCAGTGTATTTGAACTTTCTAAAGAGTCAGCTTTAGTAGCTCGATCCTGATTATCTTCTGGCTGAGTCTTAACACTCCCGCTAGATGCTGCATGGTGCATCAAAGAACGATCACCTTGAAGCTCGGACAAAATCAAGAAATCGCCAGATGAAGTAGGATCTGACATCAGGGGATAAGTCCTTTGAGACAGAAGCGCTTCACTCTTCTCCAAGGCAGCCTTTGCATCGAAGCTAGAGTTGAAAAGTGTACTTTGTATGTAGGCCATTACGTCGTATTTGCCGCTACCAAAACGCACCACTGATTCGACTAGCCCATTTTCGAAGGTGATACTAGCAGTGTCACCAAACAACATATCCTCAGACAAATTACCACCCAACAAATCTGGTCCTGCACCCCCAATCAAAATATCTTTACCACTACCGCCAAACAAAATATCGTTGCCACCTTGAGTCAGCGCTAATGAACTAACCCGCTGCCAATTACCTTGTTGATCAAGCGACACGAATCCGTGATCACCAAACAGGACGTCATTACCCATGCCACCATAGAGCGCATCATTGCCTAAACCACCGATCAGCGTATCGCCATTATCGCCAGCATTCAGCGTATCGTTGCCGCCACTGCCTGTCAGGGTTGTGCCAGCACCAAGGTTCGTCACTGTATAGCCTAGCGTTCCAAACACCTCGGCTGCGGCCAGGTTGACCGCTGAGCCGCTGGTGCTCAGGTTAGCCGACCCTTTGTTGACCGTGTTA
>Ga0209712_10004337_pt1 | contig 11295 bp, 15 predicted proteins | sample ArcOceMetagenome_FD_187443 | JGI IMG/M metagenome (GOLD analysis project Ga0209712, IMG submission 187443) | Marine eukaryotic phytoplankton communities from Arctic Ocean - Arctic Ocean - Greenland ARC118M Metagenome (SPAdes) (version 2) | ecosystem: Environmental > Aquatic > Marine > Oceanic...
CTTATATGCCATTTACTACAATAAAAGTTATTGAAAATGTATTCACCAACGAACAGAAAAAAGAGATGCTCAAAAAAGTTACAGAGGCTTTGATTGACGTCTGTGGTGAAAAAACAAGAAAAGGACAATGGGTCGTAATTGATGAGGTTAAAAAAGGAAATTGGTCAATTGGTGGTGAAATTGCTAATCCAAAATAATAGGCATATCTTCCTCAATTAATTCAGCTTCTTCTAAACCTTTTAAATAGGTTAGATGTTTATTTATAACTTACAAAATTACTTTTAAAATAAAACCTTTTTTGCTCTCAGAGCTCCAATTTAAATTATAATTTAAGTACTTACTTGTTCCAAATAATAAAAAGGAACAAATATTTAGCCTTAATTTAATTCTCCGGCTGCACAAATTTTATCTTTGTGGCTATGAAAAAATTCCTTTTACTTCTGTCAGTTTTGTTTGTTGTGTCTTGTTCATCAGACACAGAAGAACTTGCACCAGTTATTATAGCTAATACTAGCCTAATATACCCAGAAGAATTATTAGAAATACCTTCCCAAGAAATTATTGATTTGATGAATTTCGCATATAATAAAATGGAAAACTCTACCTCGAAAATACTTGCAGTTTCATGGAAGGTAGGAGCTTTTATTAGCGAAGGTGGTTTTGATAGACCATTTAATACCCATGCAGTTACTCTTTCTCAAGAAACAATAGAGAGTATAATTGAGCAAACAGGTACATGGATTGATGCGGCGTTTGTAGCAGAGGGTTTGCCAAGTGACTATCCGATTGAAGAGATTAAAAATGAGCAATTAATTAGCTTAAGGAACTATTTGGAAGGTGGGGCAGATGCATCAACTCAATTAAATCTTTCTCCTAATATAAGAATATTATATCTGGCAAAGCCAACAAATATGAATCATAGTTCAGATTATTTAACTTTTGTTCTTCACGAAACCTATCATGCACTTCAAAAAGATATTGCCATTGAAAGTTGTCTTATTTCGAGAGAAACGAATTCTAAGTCTAATTTTAGTTGGATTATTGAGGGTGCTGCAGAATATTTTGCTCAGAAAATTTATCAAGAACTTAACAGTTCTTATAATGGTTCAAATAGGTTTATGGCGGATGCTTTTTATTCATATCAAGAAGATAATCGTGAAGCCTTAATCAATTCAGGATCAATTGCCTCGAGAGGAGCAGCTGCGCTAAGCCTAATGATTCAAAAAGGGTTTTTACAAGAAAGCTTAATTTTAGATGGTAGTTTATTTCACAACTGCACAACAGAAACTGATTATTTGGATGCAAATTCACATATTCTTAATGTGAAAGAAAATTGGTTTAAAATTAGTTCAGATAATGGTAATTATTCTTTTACTACGGAAGCTTTAGATGGTTCAATTTAAGGTTTAGATACTTTAAATATGGGTTTCAGTCGAATGACAATACATCCAAACCCTGTGATAAATAAAATTAATATTTTAAACACTATAATTCTTTACTTATGAAATTTTTTGCTAAACTGTTAATTCTTTTTTTTGTGATGTATTCTTGCGCTTCAGACGACACTATTACACCAGTTATTCCTCCAACAGAATCGTCATTTGAATGCAACACCCCCTTTTATCCTAAAATGCCAAGTCCCGATTCTTCTGAGAATAACTATGATTATTATACATATGTTTGGCAGACAGAAGAAGGAATGCAGAAGCTTTGCGTAAATAGCTATGCGGGGGTTTCAGAGCAATCTAAAAATATAATAAATGAAGTTTTAATAGCAGCATCGGGGCGATTGGGGCAATTGGTACCTATTAATATTACGGCCTATTACAATGGCATCTCTAACCTAGAATTAGTTATGAATAATTGGAAAGCACTTAAGATGACTTCAGAAGGTTTCGATCCATCAGATTATACGGCGGCAGCTGGAGTAGATTTTTCAAACTTACATAACGGAGGCCAAGGAGAACTTGCTCAAGGTTTTTTCGAATCTGACTTTCCTTTAGGGGAAGCCAAAAAAATAATATATCACGAATTCTTTCATATTCATCAAAATTCTCATAAATTTTATTTTGAAGAAACTAAGAATTTTGGTTGGAATATAGATAGAATCATCGACAGGAGTGCACCAGGCTACATCCCTTTTGTGGGACCAGTTTGGTTAGAAGAAGGAGGTGCTGATTTTGCTGCGATCATGCTGTCTTCTGAGGAAGATTGGATAGAATTAAAGCCTTTTTTTACAAGCGTATTAGATGATGCGAGAGAGGTAATTGAAGATGCAATGACGAGAAGTGATATTGTTCATCTCGAAGATTATAACACGAGTGATAATATTCGAAGAGTAGAATCCTCCAACAATCCAACAGGAATTTCTCGAAAGTTTGCATATCAATATTCAGGGGGTGCAATAGCCCATTTATACCTGCTAAAAACAGGGCGCGCGACATTAAATAATTTAATTTTTGATTATTTTATCAATCTAGCGGAATTAGAAAGAATGCATTATGGAGAAGGATATAAATATGCATTTGAAGCTTATTATGGTATTTCTTTTGAGAATTTTTATCTCGAATTTGACGATTTTATGTTGAAAACAAGAGAGGAACAGCTAACGATATTAGAACTCGATTAAATTGTTTGTTTCTTTTATTTATATCGATAAATTTAATTGATAAAAACTTATACAAAACAATTTAAAAAGATATTTTAAAAATTCCTTTTCCATCGCGGGTATTACTATTTAATAACCTACTAAATATTGCTTAACCTCTCTTATTTTATATATATATTATTTTTAATTATATTTTTATATTGCGATATAAAATTTAGTTTTATATTGCAATTAATTAATTTTAAATAATCTAAAAATGAAAAAATTATTATTATGCTCATTAATGCTATGTTTAATGACAACATTTGGGCAAAAAAAGAAAAATGGAACGGTTTACATTAAACATCCAGCCATTGATGTGATCAATGAAATGTATTTAGCAGTCAATCAAAATAATCTTGAAAAATTAGGAGAATTATTTGCAGATGACTTTAAAGGCATAAATGGCGATAATATTAATAAAGATTCAGAGCCGTTTACAAAAGAAGAGTTTATAAATAATATCAACCAATGGAATACGACTAATCGTTACTTTTCTTTAAAAACAGGAAAGAATGCGTATCCAGATGCAGTTGAATACAAAGATGAAAACTTTGATAAAGTAACGTACGTTTATGCTTGGGAAGTAATGTCTGGAGTAGGAGGAAAAACAGGTGTAAAATTTACGCAACCAAGACATGCACAATATATTGTAAATGCTGACAATAAAATTGGGTTTGTACGCTTGTATATGAATCAAATACCTTTTATTGAAAGCTGGAGAAGTAGAAGAGCATTAAGTGATGGAAAAATATATTCTAATCATGATAATATCAATACTGTTAGAAAATCGATTCATGCTTTACAACACGGAAATATGGCACATTTTTTTGAAGCTTTTACAGCAGATGCCAAATTTGACGGTTTGTTTAATGATTGGGATAATGAAGAATTGACCATGGAGGAATTTAAGGCCATGCAACTAGATTTTTTGAATACTTATACCATACAAAGTCTTGACAATATATGGATTAAATATTACGAGTTTGAATCGCAAGATAACCATGTACAATCTTGGTGGAGATTAACACTAGTAAATAAGGCAGATAATAAAAAAACTACAATTCCTGTGATGTTAATTCATAAGTTTAATGAAGCTGGAAAAATTGTAAAGTCTACTGAACTTTGGAATCAAGCAAAGCTATAGCAACATTTTAAATACAAATAAAAACGCTTCTTTTTAGGAGCGTTTTTATTTGTTCTAAACAGCACTCTTAAATTGTACTCTTTTATTTAATTTTTATACCACTAAAATAATTTTTAAAGTCAACATTTAAAAATTTCAAATACTGTTCCAAAAGATTTAAGTACAGATATTTTAGCAATTGAAATGCTATTATTTGCGAAAGATGAGGAACTCTTAAAAAATACTTATTTAAACATTCTTAAGTAAACTACAGGCATAAAATTTTCTTTCAATTCAGGGAGTTCTAAATCTTTTAAGTATGTTAAACTTACGTTTCTTATCTTTGAATTATGAAAAATTTAATTTATGTTTTGTTGGTTAGTGTAACATTTTATAGCTGTAAAAACTCATCAGCAAAAAAAACATTTAAGATTCCTTCTGAAATTACAACAATGTACAGCAAATATGTAAGCGCTTGGAGTGATGCAGATTTTACAACTATCACTGAAGATATATACGAATTACCATTTTCCTTATACCTTAATGATACTACAATTATTTACAATAGTAAAGAAGAATTAGTCTCATTTTTAACAAATTCATTTAACACTTTAGAAGAAAATAATTACGGTTATTCCATTACTAATAGTTGGGAGCATTATAAAAAAGATGATAATATAGTTGTTATTGAAATGAATTTTACAAGATTTTTAAAGGATAGCACGATAATGGGGGCTAAAAATAGAACTGCTACTTATATTTTAAGAAAAAAGAATGATAAATTTAAAATTTCAGCATTGATTCCTCATACTCCTGTTTCGGAGTAATAAACCATAGGCATATCTTCTTCTTTTAATTCAGCAATTCTTATATTTAGTTTATGAAAAAAATCTGGTTAATATTAAAAGTGGTTTTAGCAATATTTTTAATTTTTGGTGGTGTACAGCATTTTATAAGCCCTAATAATTATATTCCTTTTGTGCCTTCGTTTTTGCCATTTACTTTGGCTCTTATATACTTATCTGGTTTGTTTGAAATTTTATTTGGTCTAGCATTATTTTGTAAAAAACTGGAAACTTTAGGTGCTTGGGGAATTTTAATTTTAATGCTTTTGTTTTTACCAATTCATATTTGGGATGTATTCTCTAAGACACCTGCCATAGGAAGTCATAATGGTGCTTTAATAAGATTGCCAATCCAATTTTTACTCATATTTATTGCTTGGAAGGTTAAAAATAATGTTTCACAACATAAATTCACTAAATCATAAACATATCCTCTTCTTTTAATTCAGCTATTTCTTAACCTCTTAAGTAGGTTAGATGTTTATTTATAACTCACAAACGAGTGACACTATTTTCACAGAAACACACTATGTCCCAACGGATAATTTGGGTCAAGTCACTTTAATAATAGGCGAAGGAACTGCCAATACAGGCGTATTTTCTGAACTAATTGGTATGCGGTAATGGGTATCCACGACACAGATCCAAACACGTCTAACAAAGAATTTGCACCTGAGGGTTGGAGCGTTCCCAGTAATGCCGAGTGGACTATCTTAGAAAACGAATTTATTGCTAATGACTATAATTATGATGGCACAAACACAGAAAAAAAAATAGCCAAAGCAATGGCTTCCAGAACAAGATGGAATGATTCAACAAACCCAGGAGCAGTAGGCAACGACCAAAGCACCAACAATAGCAGCGGCTTTAACGCTTTCTCTGAGGTTGACCGTAACCTCATGGTTCGTTCAGCAATGAGGCTCTCACTGCAATTTTTTGGACTTCTTCCGAAAATGAGGACGATACACTTTACGCATGGGACCGCAACCTAGACATTAATTACAGTAACCTAATCAGACACGTTGGCTGCAAGCATCACGGCTTTTCAGTTCGTTTTGTTAGGAATTAATTTTTCTTGACCCTTTACTCTTAAAGGGGGCTGCCTTGTGCAGTCCCGTCTTTTTTAACTTTTGTAGATAGTATACTGTACACTCTGAATATTGATTTGATTGGAGGAGTTATAGATGACGGCTATTCAGAAATTAGTTTAGAAGAATTTATGAATTTAGACTGTCTGTAACCGCAGGCATATCATTTTCCGTTAATAGAGTCACTCTTTATTTTTACAAAATAATTACATTCTTTATAAAAGTAAATTACTATTTTAGTATTTAATATATAAATTAAATTATAATGAAAAAACTTATAAGTACGAGTCTTTTATTGACTTTTTTATTCTTAATTGGTTGTAAAGACACCACAACAAAAGAGGTAGTTACAACTTTAGACGCTAAAACGCTAATGTCTGGGTCTACCGAAAGTTTTATTGGTCTTTGGGGTTTGGGTGATGCACCAGGTGTTTCTGGAGAGTTTACAGATGATGCTGTGCGAGTGATTTCTAATTCTTTAGCGCCAATAGTTGGTGGTGAGGCTATAAAAAATTCATTTGTAGAAACTTTTGCAGAAGGGAGTAATTTTAAAAATAGTCATATTACTGTTGGTACCATAGAAACTCGTTTGTTGTCTGATGAGATATTGATAGGAGCTGGAACCTTTAAAATTTTAGATGCGAACAATGAAACTTTAGAAAGTGGTAAGTGGGGTAATGTGTATCGATATAAAGATGGTAAAGTGAAATTTTTATTAGAATCTGCCCATAGAATTTTTAATGAAACAGACACACTTTCTGCTGACGTGATTTCTCTTGAAGAATCTATTGTCTCTAAAGAGGTTCATTTTGATAAAATACAAGCTTCAGTAGCAGGCTATATAAAATACGCTAATGAAAAAGATGCTGAAGGTTTATCGATGCTTTTTACAGAAAATGCAATTCAAAATGTAAGTTCTAAAGAAGGAATCGTTGTTGGACGTGATAAGATTAAAGCGACAGAAGTATTTGCCGATGGTATGATATTGGACGCTAATATTCTTGGGTACACATATCTTGGGGATTCATTAGCAGTTGGGTATGGTAATTGGACTCAGTTAGACACAACTACCAACACAATGGTTAGAGGTCAATGGGGTAATGTTTTTAAAATAGACGGAGATACTGCATATCTTGTTATGGAGTCTGCAGGAATCTCTAAATAAGGAATCCAATTCTTTTTTTAATGCCCATTTTTATAAAAGATGGGCATTTTTTTTATTGTATCCCAAAAGAAAGGGAAGTCCTAAATTTTTCCATTTACAGGAATTGGTAATTAGGTTTAATTGTAGCCTCAAGAAATATCTATGAAAAAAAAAGTGGCAATAAATAAAAGTGAGGTAATTGTAGATAAATTAAATGAAAATTTAATAGAAGTTAAGATTACAGTTTATACTGGAAAAGAAAAAATCGATAATAGTGGTTATTCTGCAAAAAAAATAAAGAAAGTATAAGATATGTTTCAAGACCCATATTATTATAATAGATGGTTTAATAAATTATTTACTGAAATAGCTAGAGGAAAGCATAGACGTAAATTAAATACAAGGCAAACACTTTAAATAGAAGCTTCATAGAAATTTGAGGCTTTTTTGTTTATATACCTTTTGCCTATAATTGCATTTTTAAGGGATTAATGGAGTAATTATGAACATAATATTAATTTAAAATTGATTAGTTTTGCCAAAAAAAATTATGAAAAAAGTTAGTACCTTAATTTTTAACTGCTTAATATATATATTGGTTGGAAGTATAAACAATGCTTCTGCGCAAGTAGATTTAAAAGTAAATATTCCAACTTTAGCTGTTGGAGTTCCTAATATTGGTTTAGAATTTCAAGTAGGAAAAAATACAAGTATTCAATTTGATGTATTGGGCTCTTTTTGGGATACAATAGATGGGAAACCGTTGCAGATAAATCAAACTTTTTTCGAATTTAGATATTATAGCAATTCAGATATTAGTGGGTGGTTTGTTGGGGCGCACCTGGGATACGGAATGTTTACTTTTCAAAAACCGTATAATCTTATAATTCATCCAAGATATTCAACTTCAGAAGACGCAGATGGGGCTTTTCGCTCAGGACGTTCAGTTTTTCACGGATTAACTATTGGTTATAAAAAACGTATTAACAAGCGTTTTTCTCTAGAATTATTTATGGGTGGGGGATATGCAATGTCTAATTACAAAGGATATCAAGGAAAGGTAAGAGTTGATGTGCCTTTAGAAGATAATAGACCATTTAATGGTAGTGGAGAAGTTTTGATATATAGAGGTGGTCTAATGCTTATTTATAAAATATTTCCTTACAAAAAAAAATCTAACATACTATAATACAAGGGTATATCTTATTTCTTCAATTCCGCTAACTATAAACTACACAAGTAGGTTTGTTTTATTATAATTTATTGAAAGTATACATCTACGAGTTATAATAAAACTTCTAAAAATGGATAAAAAAGCTGTTAATAAAACTGCTGTAAGGAATAAAGGTGGTCAGGAGTAGTTTCTACAATAAATTAAAATTAATTTCTACTACAATTAGTTGTTTTTTGAAATTAAAATAATATTTTTGATTTCTAATTATAAAATTAAAAAAATGAAAAATTATTTTTACCTTATAGCTTTCTTTATTAGCGGTTTTGTTTTTGCTCAGGAAGATACAGGACCTGAACTATGGATTACATATGAATATACTGTAAAAGCAGGAATGAATCAAAAATTTGAGGACGCTATTGCAGAAAAAACAAGACAATTTAATACCGCTGAAAACTCAGCTTATACAGCTGTCTTAATGACTGGGTCTGATGCTGAAAACGGTCTTTATGAGCGTATTATGCCCCGTCGTACAAATGATTGGTATAGCGAATCTATAAATGATGCGGAATCAAAATTTTGGAAGAAAAATGTTGCAAAGCATATTCAAACTGGAAAAGGCCCTTATGTTTGGCAAAGGAACAAAGGCTTATCTATAAATTTTGATGAACCTCGTCCAACAAAATATTTTCGTTCACTTACTCGTGTTCTTAAAAACGGAAATAATAAAGACTTTTGGCGCTATTTAAAACGCTATTCAAAAGTATTGAAAAAAGCGCGACCTGATGTCCAACAAGGTGTATTTATGATGAGTTCTGGTGGAAATACGAATACAGTTAGAATACTTACAACCTTTAATAATCATAATAATAGACAGGGTAAAACAAAAAATAGTACTGTAAAAGATATATACGACGAAATGTTTGGTGAAGGAGCGATGGAAGATGATTATCAAAAATACAACGAACGTTTAGTTGAATGGTCCCGTCCTACCCTCGATTTTATGATGAGAGAAGATTTATCTACAAAACGTTAATACTGTAGTTTTCTGAATCAGTTTACTATTTTAAAAAGCAAAAACCCTCCCAAAGTGGAGGGTTTTTGCTTTTAAAATCCTTTTTAAACCTTTTAATAACAAGCTGTATACCATGTAAAATAAGAAATAAATTAAACCTTTTGAAAGAATAAAAGTCTATATTCTATTTTCTAAATGGAACTTTATTAACAATACAACAGAACGCAAAATCGGAATTAGAAGCTGAATTACTAAACATTCGAAAGTAAAATAACAATTATAACACCATTTCTAATTTATTGCTTAATTACTAGACAATAATATATTATTTTCTTCGAATTCAGTTACTTTTGAGCTTCAGGTTGGTTTAATTTATGTGTTACCTTTGCAATGTTATGAAAAAATTATTTTACTCGTTTTTTGCTATTACTCTATTAACTTGTGATGCTGATGGTGAAGAAATACCCTTAGGCTGCATAGACAAAAGTTTGATTGATCTAGATGGCTTGTGCACCGAAGAGTATGCTCCAGTTTGTGGCTGTGACGGAGTAACTTATAGCAATGCATGTAAGGCGGCTATCGGTGCTGGAGTAATTTCTTATTCGGATGGTGTTTGCGACTAATACTCTTTAAATAAACTACAGGTATATCTTTTGCAGTTAATTCAGCAATGTCTTAACTTCTTAAATAAATGAAACTAACATTTATATAAAACCCCACATTGATTCCAGTAGCTCGCTTAAGAGAGTCTATTGTATTAAATATTTCTACAATTACTGTGTGCCTAAATGAGTATAATATTCTTTCTTTTTTAATTAAATTTAAGAATGGTCGTAATTTTTCTAGATTGTAATCTTCATAAAAATGATTACTTTTGTCTATAATATAATAAATTATACTTAAAATAAATTACACTTAAGAATGGATAATTCAGAGTTTCGGTCAAGCTGTACTGTAAGCAGTGCATTAGATTTAGTGGGAGATAGATGGTCATTATTAATTATAAGGGATTTATTTCTGAATAGAAACACGTATTCTGCAATCCTTAAATCACCTGAAAAAATATCTACCAATGTTTTAGTAGATAGAATTAAAAAATTAAGAAGTAATGGTATTATTGACTTTGTTAAAGACAAAAATGATAAAAAGATAAAGTACTATTACCTTACAGATTCTGGCGTAGATTTTTATCGCGTAATTACAGAATTCTCTTTGTGGACAAAAAAGCATCTAAATAAAGAGACCAGTCCTTTAAGTGTCGCAGTGTTTAAGGAGATAGATTTAAAAGGAGTTGATGTGCACAATAAAGATGCAATGAAAGCATACCATAAAACAAGAGAAGAAATTTTAAATAAATAAATTTTTAAGTATCTATTTACAACATTAAATGTTGCTTTGATTTTTCTCTCCAACCTGCTTGACTCTTATACTTAACAACGTAAATTTTTAAATCTGCCTGATTTTCATACGTTACAAAATAGATTTTCTTTTTAGATTGATTTTTGTATTTGGTAAAAAACCATGCGCCATTATTCTTTCCTGCTTGGTTCTCGTATTTAACTTTATAAATCTTTAAATCTGCCTGGTTCTCATATTTTACTACAAATACCTTTACATCTGCTTGATTTTCATATTGCACAGCAAATACCTTTTGAGCATTTGAAGCAAATGTAACAAATGCTAGTATGATGAAAGTTATTTTTTTCATATTCAAATATACAAAACATAGAGGTAAACTATTTTTGTGCGATATTGAAACCTGTAGTGATTCGTTTACTAGCAGTTTGCTAATAGTTGGAGCTGCTAATTTTAATTTTTCATCTAATGAGTTATATATATACAATGTTTATTTTATTTAGCTAGATTTGAGTTTCATCTTAAAATATTTAAAGAAATACATAAAGATATTTAAAGATATTGTGATAGAATTTTCTAATATCTTTCAGTTAAAAGAACTAAGGTGTTTTAAAAATTAATAGCTTCTGAAGTAGCTGCTCGAGTAGAGAATAGTTTATTAATATAGCAGGTGTTCTTTAATTTTATAATATACGTTAATTGTTTTTAACAATTAATTTCTATATCTTTATAAACTAATGATAAACCAATTTAAAATGAAAAACCTATTTGTATTAGTTATAGTAACGGCATTATTTAGTTGCCAACAACCAATAACAGAAACAGCCCCAACTATAATTGGGTATGATATTTCAGAAGAGGTGAGGACACCGCTTACTGCAGGGGATATTTCTACTGTAGCTG
>Ga0209712_10004339_pt1 | contig 11292 bp, 7 predicted proteins | sample ArcOceMetagenome_FD_187443 | JGI IMG/M metagenome (GOLD analysis project Ga0209712, IMG submission 187443) | Marine eukaryotic phytoplankton communities from Arctic Ocean - Arctic Ocean - Greenland ARC118M Metagenome (SPAdes) (version 2) | ecosystem: Environmental > Aquatic > Marine > Oceanic...
TCAGCAAACATAATGTATTGCTTTACTGGTGCATCAAACATTGCTTTCGCTTCTTCAATTGCCTTTTTCAGCAGATTTGAAAAGTACTCTTGCGCATATGGATCATCAGCCAGATCTTGCTCAATCATCTTAGTGACGCGGCCTGTGATCTTGTCGGTTTGGTTGCGGGCTTCGCCGTCGGTCAAATCTTGTGGCTTAACATCTTTACCCAAATTGCCGACTAAATACGCACCATCAGGCTCCTTCACTTCAATGCCCGCAATGTGTTTATCTAATAATTGCCTGATGTCTTCTGCATACTCATCGTAATCAATCGTTTCGCTGGCATCTTCACGCACTTGTTTACGCAGATCGACAAACATTTTTAAGGTGTCTTTAAGATGCTGGCGAGAGCCCTTATCCGATGCAGGGCCTTCAAACGATTTATCTTCAAAGAATGTGGCTGATTGCAGTGCTACTTTCATGCAGTTAGAAAACGCAGTGAGTACCGCGTAAAAATCATCACGTTTTTTAAGGTTGGTATCGACGAAGTGACCATCAACCTCATCCACTTTTGGACTTAACGCCTGGCGAAGTGCCGCAGGATCTTGCTTGTTTTTGACCTCGGAAAAAATTGCCCAAAGACTATCGTAAAGCCCAGGTAATTTTTTGTACTCCGTATCCATGCGGTTATACAAACCTTTCAGGTCTTCGATATCAAAGCCGCCCTGGGTACGTTCAGCTAGGTCCTGATACTTCTCAATGGTGGTATCTAACTCTTTTAAAATGCCACGGTAATCAATCAAATAACCAAACTGTTTTTTACTGTGGAGTCGATTAACGCGGGCAATCGCTTGGATCAGGTTGTGCTCTTTAAGCGGTTTATCAATATAAAGGACGGTATTCTTTGGCTCGTCAAACCCCGTCAGCAGCTTATCAACCACTATCATGATGTCTGGGCCATCGTCACGGCTAAAGTCTTCAATAATGGCTTTGGTATAGGCTTTTTCATCCCCACCATAAGTTTGCGCAACATTGCCTTTCCACCAGTTTTGTACAATATCTTTACTTTCTTGGTCAACTACATCATGGCCTTCACGGGTATCTGGTGGCGACATAGCCACAACGGATGTTACTTTGGCAATCTTATCCAAGGCATTTTTATAACGTATGGCGGCGGCTTTGGAGTCACAGGCCAATTGGCCTTTTAAGCCTTGTTGCTTAAAGTTTTGGAAGTGATCCGAAATATCATGGGCAATCAGCTCGATACGGCCTTCCGTTTGGTAGATCTGGCCTTTTTGCGAAAACTTCCTCTTTAAGTCTGTTTTTTGCTGTTCGGTTAATTTTTGGGTAATACGCTCAAACCAGGCATCGATGGCTTTTTCATTGACGTTTAGATCAGGGATACGTTCTTCATACAGCAGAGGGGTAACGGTTTTATCTTCCACCGCTTGTTGCATGGTGTAAGAGTGAATGATTTTGCCGAATTTATTTTCGGTTTTATCGTCTTTTAATAACGGTGTACCCGTAAAGGCAATAAACGCGGCTTTAGGTAAGGTTTGCAGCATACGAATATTGTTTTCACCGTTCTGGCTGCGGTGACCTTCATCCACCAATACCAAAATATTCGGACTGTCGTTGTAACATTCCTTATGTTTAATGGCAGAGCCAAACTTGTTAATGATCGAAAATATAACCCGTTCGTTACCTTTACCAATTTGTTCCGCTAAGCGCCGACCAGAAGTGGCCATCGCATCTTTTTTATCGCGAGCCGTTAACACGCCAGCGGAGGCAAAGGTACGGCTTAGTTGGTCTTCCAAGTCCACTCGGTCCGTAACTATGATCACGCGGCACTGCGCCAGTGCTTCCAGCCAAATAAGCGCTTTTGATAAAAACACCATGGTGAACGACTTGCCGCTACCCGTGGTGTGCCAAATAACACCACCTTGTCGGGCACCTTTTCGTTTTGGCGAGTCATCAAAAGAATCAATTCGTTCTACCAAAGCTTTAATACCAAATACCTGCTGGTATCGTGCAACAATCTTGCCTGCCTTTTTATCAAACAAGGTATAAAGACGCGCCATGTCTAACAGCCGATCTGGGCGCAACAAGCTCACCAATAAACGGTCTTGGTCGGTAACCGTTAATTCACCTCCGCCAATTAACGACAAATATTCTGCTTTAGCGGCCTTTGGGCGATGCGCAAAGATGTCAGTCAATTGTGCAGGGCTGAGTTTTGCATTTTTAAGGCGTACAAACTCGGCCTCAATAATTTCTTCTTCTTTCCACTTAGCCCAGAACTTAGCAGGCGTCCCACAAGTTGCATACAAGCCTTCATGACCATTAACCGACATCAACAACTGGCTGTAGGCAAACAAGTGAGGAATTTCAGTTTGGCCCTGATTACGAATGCTCTGGGATATACCTTCAACAATAGTTGGTTTACCCTCTTTAGATGATGCGGGCCTTTTGGCCTCTATCACTACCCAGGGCAAACCATTAACAAAACACACGATATCAGGAATGCGATTGCCCGTGCCTTCACTGTTTTGGATCACCATTTCTTCGGTAAAGTGGAATGCATTTCTGGCATGGTTATGCCAGTCAATAAGCTGAATGGTGGGAGAGGCTTTTTTGCCATCAATGAACTCGGTGACACCCACCCCATAGTTCATTGCGTTATAGAGCTTCTCGTTTGCGCCTTTTAATCCTAGGTTCATAGCAGGGTTAAGTTCATGAATGATTTTATCAATCGCCGCCTCAGTCAAATTATGTTGCTTACCTGCAAAGGGAAAGGTTTGCTTGGCTAAAAATGCACGTATCACGGGCAATAGTACTACTCGGCTAGTGTTTTTAGTGCCAGCATAACTGTTACCACGTAACGCTTCACATTCACTGGGAGGAATAAATTTGTAGCCCAGGGTTGAGAGTATAGAAAGTGCAGGAAGCTTTGAGCTGAATTCTTCTCGGAAATTAACGACTTTTGTTATGTTAGACATTAAGCTAACCACTGCTTTAATACATTAACCACAACAGGAGAGAAAGCTTCAAGCTTGCCATCTTTGGGGATTATAATGTCACTAATGACCATTTCAATCAGCTCGTCATCATCCAAGCCATCTTCAGGATCAACACTATTCGCGAACAACATTGCATGAACGAATTGTTTTCGTTGTTCAATTAAGTATTTGTTGTTTTGTTTATCTCCAAGATTTAAAACACGAATCGCCTCACGAGCGTCATTAGTGAGTCCTTTGACTTTACCGCTCAATGAAAACTTAAAATCCGTTTCACAGCTGGCCATAAATGGTGTTATTGGTAAAGGTTGAGAGCCATGAGCGGCATCACATTGGGAAGGTGTAGTGCAACTTGCTACTATGTTTGAAAAATCAAGGCTTCTATTAGGAGCAAGTCGTCTTGCTTCAACATGCTCGTTCATACAATCCTTATTCAAGCCTGAGATAGATTTACAACAATAAGCGCATAAAAAAAACTGTTCGGTTAAACATTCAGCGCGAATAGCTTGCCTTTCAACCTTCGTTAAATCAGTGTAATCGCCATTAGGATTGTCCCTCTTCCAATCTGTCAGGTTTTGCGGTTCAAAATTTATTCGCTTAGTTATCTTTCGCAATTTTCAGTTCCTTTTTACGAAGTAGCAACCTTGCTTTAGAAAGTTCAATATTACTTGCTGGCAAATCGGCTTCTAATTCGTTCAAAAGCTGTTTTGCGGAGTTAATTTCGGAATCATGAATCGCATCTAATAAATCATTGAGTTTTTCATTGACTTTGGCATTGCGAATATCGGTATCCATTATTTCAAGAAGCACCGTGTTGACATCTTCACCATAGAGTGGAGGTAATTCTTTTAATTCATCTTCTGCGATTAGGTATGTTAATACGTTTTCACAATCACTGATGACTAGTGGGGAGTGAGTCGTTAATACAAACTGGCATTTGGGAAAAGTTGATGACAAGTGTTTAATTAGGCTCCGTTGCCACTTTGGATGTAAGTGCATATCAACTTCATCGATCATTACAATTCCATCCCCCATCAATGGATTCTCTAAATCGGGATTCATTACAGCCAAACGTCTCGCTATATCTCCAATAAGCGCCATTAGCGACTTTTCGCCTTGAGATAACTGCGCAACATCCAAAGCTTCTTCATTTTTATCGATCGACATATGTAATCGTGGCTTACGTTTCACACGTAAATTCGAAAACTCTGGCATAAAATTGTAAATCGCCGAACGAACTGCGGTTAATTGTCTATCTCTTGAAGAGGCTTTTAAGTCCTTAAGTTTGGCCCATGATTCATGTTCGTCACCTAAAACTAAACGTAGTGTTTCCAAAACATCATCAGTAAGTCCTGATTCATTTTCGGTATCTTCTCTTTCCCTAAACCATTCAAAAAAACGTCTAAAGTCAACACCTTGACTTAGTGAGTTGTCATAGCCATCAAGCTGTAAAAATGTATGTTTATCTCTAATTTTTAAAGGAATATCAATTACCACTCGTTCTACAGAGTAAAACGCCATTAGAGGTACGGATGTTTCTTCATTTTTAGATAAACGAGTACGATAATGGTCAGCTAAGCCTGTAGCCTCTACTAGTTCACTTTTATGTTCACCTTTACGACCTTTGCGAGCTTTAGCAACGCTCCACATATAGTAATTATTATCATCCGAATAACCTTCAGCATCTGGATCAGATTCATTACCTCTAAAATCATAAACCTCTATGTCAACCGCCGCAGAAGATTCACCATTTTTTATAACGAGTTCAGGAATTGGGCTACCACTGCCTTTCTCACTGCGTATGCGTGAAACCAACCAACTGAGTGAAGTGGCAAGGGACTTCAAAACAGATGTTTTACCAGAACCGTTGTTTCCAACAAAAACCGTTACATTACAATTTGAGTTACCCAAAGGAGCGAGTGGTATTTCTAATCGACTAAATCTGCCGATATTGCGCAACGTTAATTTTTTAACTTCCATTAACTTCCCTCTAGCATTAGATTTTTCCATACAACTTTAACGCGGTGCTTAGACATTAACAACTGGTGCATAACGGGTTTTTTAATTACCTGAAAACCCGATGTTGCTTGTATACTAACTGATAGGTTACTTACACTATTTTTCATTAAAATTACTCATCTCATCCACATTGCCCTTGCCCTTGCCTTGCATACCGCGTTTAATCTATTTGAAAAAAAGGATTTTGTGAGTAATGTTCCTGCCAAAAATGTTCTTTTGCTGCATATGAAATTTCAAATTCGTGATCTTGCAGGTGAACAAATTACCCTAAAGCTAATATTTGTGCTGTCCTTTTAATTTCTCTTATTGCCTCTTGCGGATCTGGCTCCCCTTCCATAAAATCTCGGTGAATGAAATTATTCCAGTGTTCAGCATGTTCTTGAGCAGGGATATATATTTCTGCATTTTTACTACAGTCTTTTGCGAGTATAACCATGACCACTTCAAGAACTGGAGGTCGTATAGTTTGTTTATCAAGAATGGTGATTTGTGTGACACCTAAAAACTCGCCAATCGAAGCAGCGTCAATATTTCCTTTATTAATTTCGAGTAGGATTTCTGGTCGAAAACAAACCAATAGTATCCCGATCAATCGCAGTAATGTATAACCAATATACTGTCTTTCAAAAAATCTATCTGAATTAGATAGATTCTGTGCAATCTGAATATGCAAAATTAGAGTTTCTATTTCCCTAAGCGACAGCCTTTGATATTGAATTAAATATTCAATCGCTTTCCCAAATGTAGGATTCTTTAGACAATCATCAGGTAAACATTGCTTCTCTTGTGCAAGTGTAAAAAAATGCTTTCTGGCAGCTAGAACAGGTGAATGCAAGTTTCTATCGGAAAGAGGAGACAATTCAAACCTGAACTTAACAAACTTATCTAAGTAGCGTTGAGCATCAACCGCATGGCCGTAGCAATGATTAACTGAGGCTTTAAGTTGTTGAGTGTTCGTGATCAGTACAAAGCTAACACCTTCAACATCAAAGGCATGTTTAATAATCTCAAGCATATCTACGGCGAAGTTAGGTCTACAGCGGTCTAGTTCATCGACAAACAATATTATTGGTTTCTCGGCTGCGATTTCTGCAAGTGCAGTTTGCAATGATTTTAGGTTCTGCTCAGCTTTTACATGTTCTTTTAATACTGATTCAACCGTTGCATCAATGGCTTTGTCAGCGGTTTTCTGAATTGCTTTATCAAAATCATCAGCAACATCAGCAAAGTCTTGTTTTAAAACATGTGACACAGCAGCTTTTGCAGATGCTTTAAAACCATAACGCAAAGCTGGCAGGGCTTTTTTCATAAAGCTTTGTTTACTGTCTTCATCAGGCAAAACTTTAATGACCTCAGCAAGCACTGTCATTAATGGCTCATCTGCATGATCGGCTTTGAACGCATCAATATAAATTAAGTGATGTGTTTCATTTACTCGCATCAGATTAATAAGCTTATGACAAAACTCGGTCTTACCAGTACCCCAACCACCATCAATCACCATAGGTGAAACATCAATATCCGATTGTAATAGCGAAATCACTTTTTCTGCGATTGGCTTACGGGAAAATTCGTCTCTTTCGTCAAACGTTAAAGCTGTGATATCCATATCTTCTATGCGACCTCCATCGCATCTGTTTTCACTCTACGTTTACCTGTCAACAACTGCTGCATTAAGCCTTTTTTCTCTTGTTTTAAGTCAGCAAGTTGTTGTTCGAGTAATTCAATTTCTTTGTCTGCATTATTCAAGGTTTTTACTATTTTTTCTTGTTCGTCAACAGCAGGAAACAAGACTTGCATTCTTCTTAGTTCTTTCTTAACTATGGTCTGTTGTGACGTACCATACATTGTTCTTCTTAATTGATTTTGAAAATGCTCTGAATTAATGAAATAGCGTGCGAATGAATTTAATATTTGATCTGTGAAATCAAGTAAGAAAACGTTATCCGCCAAAGTCACCTTTTGATTCAGGTATGGCAATAGATATGCTTTGCCGACATCACCAGTTTTAGGCATTAACAGTTCACCACCAAATAATTTTGTTTTCTTTAAGAACTCATACCCTTGTTCATCCGTATACCTGACCTGTTCTTCATAATTACCAGACTTTAATGTTCTCCCCATTATCCAAAGAGCGTGATTGGGCTCATCATAAACTTTGACGTTTTCAGCTAAAGCAGCAAAACTTCCATTAGCTGTATAGTCTGTAAGTGTCTTTAATACATCATTAAAATGAACCTCTTCCCACTCCCCCTCAAACCTTTCACCTGAATCGGATAGCAAGCGTAAGTTGCCTGTGAGCAGCTGTTGCATTAAGGCTTTTTTCTGCCGCTTGCTGTTGTCGATTAGGCGCTCGGTGGTGCAAATCGCTTTATCCCATGTGGATAGGACTTGTGAGATTTTTCTTTGTTCTGGGAGGGGGGGAAGTAACACAGGAAATTGCTTTAATTGAGTAGAGTTGATACTTGCCAAATTTGTACTTCGTTTCGCACAACTCAAAAAATAAGTTTTTCCGTAGTGACTACCTGATAAAGCAGCAAGAAAATACGGCTCCATCTCACTCTTATCTACACGTACAGCAAAAACATGGTTTTGGTTCAAACAAGGTGTTATTTGACTTTGCCAAACATCTCCTCGTCCCAACTTGTCGAAGTCACCGCCCTCAGTCATTAAGACATCCCCTTTAAGCAAGGAATATCTTTCTAACTGATGCCGTTCAATCTCGATTGTTTTTATTTCTGTTAGATCGATATGACCGTCCTGAACATTGGCGACACGTAAATACGGTACTTCAATTGGGTCTTTAAGCCCTTTTTTTCCTTTTGCAACACCAGTACGAATTTCTGCAACTTTTACTAAAAGTTTACGCTTCCAACCACTAGGCACCATAACCCAACTCCTTTAAGTAACCTTCCATTTCAACTTCAATCGTTTGCAGTTCTTTTTGCAATTGCACTCGCTCAGTGCGCACGGCAACCAAATCAATCTCGGCTTCCTCTTCAAAGGTATCCACATATCTAGGGATGTTGAGGTTAAAGTCGTTTTCAGCAATCTCTTCAAGTGTCGCCAGATATGAATACTTATCAGTGGCTTCACGAGCTTTGTAGGTGTCGATAACCTTTTGGATGTTATCCGTTGTTAACTGGTTTTGGTTTTTGCCTGATTTAAATTCACGACTGGCATCGATGAACAGTACCTTGTCATCGGTTTTATGCTTTTTAAACAGCAGAATAGCGGCGGGAATACCTGTGCCAAAAAACAGTTTTTCGGGCAGACCGATGACTGTATCCAGTAGGTTTTCTTCTATTAGTTGTTGGCGAATTTTGCCTTCGCTTGATGCACGGAATAATACACCATGTGGCACAACCACACCCATTCTGCCGCTGTCTGGATTAAGGGTTTCAATCATGTGGCTAATAAAAGCATAGTCACCTTTTGTTTTGGGCGGTACACCACGGCGAAAACGGCCATATGGGTCGTTACTGGCATCTTCGTGCCCCCATTTGTCGAGTGAAAATGGCGGGTTGGCGGTAACCACATCAAAGTGCAATAAGCCTGTACCTTCTTTATCTTTAAGCAGTGGGTTACGAATGGTATCGCCCCATTCAATACGGTGGTTGTCTTCACCGTGCAGGAACATATTCATTTTGGCTAAGGCCCAGGTTGAACCGATGGCTTCTTGTCCAAACAAGGCGTACTTTTTCGAGCCATTAAAATTTTGCCTGACCATACGGCCACATTTCATTAGAAGCGAACCAGAGCCACATGCAGGATCGCATATTTGATCACCTTCCTGAGGCTCTAAGATGGTTGCAAGCAGGTCTGAAACTTCTGGAGGTGTATAAAATTCGCCTGCGGTTTTACCGCTACCAGCTGCAAAGTGTTTGATCAGGTATTCGTAAGCGTTACCAATAATATCTAAGCTGCCTACACGACTTGGACTTAGATCAAGAATGTCTTTGCCGAAGTCTTCTAATAAGTGGCGCAATAAATCATTCTTTTGTTTTTCTGGCCCAAGTTTGTCGGTGTTAAAACTGATGTCCTGGAACACGTTTTTCAGTTTAGTGCCGTTGGCATTGTCGAGGGCATGTAGTGCCTGATCGATACGCTCACCGTTACCTGCCTGGTGACGTTGCTCGTATATATCCCAAAAACTCGCACCGTCAGGCAAGACAAAACGTTGCTTTGCCATCATGGCTTTGATCAGCGCGGGGTTATCACCGTATTGCTCAACTAACTTACCGTGCTCGTCTCTATAGACATCGGAGATATATTTTAAGAACAGCATAGTCAGTACGAAGTCTTTGTACGTATCTGAGCTGATCACCCCTCTAAACGTGTCACACGCCGCCCAGACGGCCTTGTTAATGTCGTCCTGATTGATTTGAGTTGTTGGCATTTACTGTCCTTTATATTTTTATATCTGTTTATCGTTAGTTTTGACGCAGGATTTCGCTGGCAATACCTTGAAGTTGTTTTGTTCGGTTTGCTATTAATTTGTTTAAAATTAGCTTTTCTTGTTTAGCAGTTTCGTTGAGAGCTACGAGTAACTTCTGTGTTTTAATTGCTGGAGTAACCAGTGAGGTAGATTCTAAGACATTACGATTAATGCTCACCTGTAAGCTACCCTCCGCAGATTTAGAGAAGTAACGTTGAGCATTTTGTTGATTTAACTGCCAGGCTAAAAATGCTGGTAGTACCTTATCAGGTGCTTTAATTCTGATTACAAAGTAATGGGGAGCGCATACTACTGGTATGTGGCCTTGAGTTACTACAGCCGCAAAATTGCGTTGTCCTCGTGCTGCAAAAATTATGTCTCCTTTAACTAACAAATCTTTTGATTTTGGATTTTCAATACTAGTACGGATAACATTCTGCCAGTTTATTTCTCCATCTTCTGATAGATCTTTAATCTGAATAGCAAGAGTATTGCCATCTGGTCGTTCTGGGATTTTCCCTCGAAATGCGTAACCAGCTTTTACAGTAGCTAGTTGTGCTAGTAATACGTTCATTTCCAACTCGCACCATTAATATGATGCACAAATAATGATTGACTCATCGCTGTAAGTCAAATATTATAATTCAGCACCATTTGTATGGTGCAAATAAATGGCGTTAGGTATTGCTAAGTAAATTGAATGTTACTTGTTGTAGTTATGGCCCGATGTACCTAAATAACTGCTAGTTGGAGGATGACTGATGGCAAAACTACAATCACAATTTATACAGTTTAATGACACCATTAAAATGGGTACTTATGAGGAAAACGCTACTCTTAGAGAAAAACGTGACCTTCTCATTACTGAACTACGCAATTCATTAAAAGACGAAACCATACCAGGCACCAATAAACCACTGACATTTACAAAAATTGATCTAGGCTCTTATGCAATGAACACTGGCGTTAAACCAACCAGTGGCCACTATGATATAGATGTGGGGATTGTTTTTGACATTACAAACGATGAATACGATTCCAATAAACTGAAAAAACTGGTTTTTGATAAGCTAAACAAACAACATAATCGAACCGTTGAATTCAATAAACCATGTATTACCGTTACTTATAATGCCAGCGGTTATCACGTAGATTTGCCTGTTTATTCAAAGAATAACGACAACAATTTTATTGCCTGGGGAAAGGAACACCCAACTGAAGATCGACAATGGTGGATTGCAGACCCTAAGGGTTTGAAGCAGTGGGTAAGTGACGTTGCAACTGATGCTAACCATAAGTCACAATTTCGCCGCACCGCTCGATATCTAAAAAAATGGAAAGCCAAAGCGTTCAGCGACAATGGTAACAATGCGCCACCATCAATTGGTTTAACTATTCAAGCAAGGACGGCGTTCTACTATCACGCCGATAACGACTTGGATTGTTTGATTGCTGTAGTACGGGCTATTAAAAATAGTTTTAGCCAGACCTGGGATCAAGAAACAAGCTCTTGGAAAGGGTGTATTGACATAAAATTGCCAGTTCAGACTTATAAGGATGTCTATTATAAGATGACTGTAAATCAACAAGATGCTTTTTATAAGAAAGTTGAAGCATTGTTGGAAGCATTGGAGGCCGCAAGAAATGAAGTGTCGGGACATGAGTGCAGTAAAATTCTGCGGAAAGTATTTGGTGATGATTTTCCATTGGTCGAAGATAGCAAGCAGACGAATACAGCGCCTTATGTTGTTACTGGAAACAATGCGTGAGGCAGCATGAGCTATTGGAGATGATTTCAGCATTGAAATCATCTTATGTTTTATCTTTTCATGAGGGAAA
>Ga0209712_10004340_pt1 | contig 11292 bp, 12 predicted proteins | sample ArcOceMetagenome_FD_187443 | JGI IMG/M metagenome (GOLD analysis project Ga0209712, IMG submission 187443) | Marine eukaryotic phytoplankton communities from Arctic Ocean - Arctic Ocean - Greenland ARC118M Metagenome (SPAdes) (version 2) | ecosystem: Environmental > Aquatic > Marine > Oceanic...
AAAACCAGAAAGGTCAGGCAGTTATGGAGTATATAATGATTACGGCTTTAATAGGAATATTTTGCCTAGCAGCTGTAAAAAAAATGGGAAAGTCACTAGACACTAGACTAGACCAAATTAATAAAAAGATCACAAATGAAATAAAAATCAGCTAGTTGATATGTATATAGTTCAACTAATAATATTAATCAGTATATCAATTTCAATGTTTTGTGGAGTAAAGGACCTACTCCACAAAATAAACTGCAAGGATAGAGCATTATTAAAAATCTCACATCTAACGCTTAGTTCAACACTAGATAAAAGTACTCACCTAATGAGAGCTTATCTATCCACAGACTTAAAATGTAGGACATTGATAACATCTAAAAAAGAAATTAAATATGCAAGATGGCCAAACTCAACCTTTAAAGTTCAATTTAATCTCAAAGGCAAAGTATCCAATAATTGAAAATCAGTCTGGAAGTATTACAATATTCAATTTATTAATATTGTTGATTATTACACTCCTCTGCATGGGTGTTCTAATAAATAAAGTTCAAACAATTAAAAAATCAAATCAGCTTGCAAAGAATTATCTATGCATGAGAGAACTTACTGGTGAACTTAAGCAGCATAAGATCGTGCTAAATAAAGCCAATAGTATTATACACTTAGCTAATATTGGGCAAGTTGTTGGGCTTATAACAAATCCTACAGTGACTATGACGGCCAAAAAAATAAAAAAAGCCTCTCAAAGTGCTCAGAAAATATATCATTTTTCATTTTTGAAAAACTTAGCCCTTTTATTTAAGAGAGGATGTATTTTTTCACTTTCTTCAACTAAAACTAATTTCCAAACAAAGGTGATAACAAACCTGCAAAGAAATAGCTTGGGATTAGTTAAGAGGAGGAAAAAGAAATGGTCCATTTATTCAATAGGAAAACAAAACATTTTAAAAACCAATTTTTCAAAAGATCAAGTCTCTGTAGAGGAATCATTAAGAGTTCAAGCGGCCAAGGGTATGTCGAATTCTGTATTACGATTACTTTAATATCTATAGTTCTTATTTCATTTTTTAAAATATATAGAAACCTAGACTCCTTACATATTTCTAACCTAAACACAGTTAATAACAAATGGAATAAATTGGAGGATAAATATGGAAAAGTCACAGGAAAAGAAATACTCAAATCAATCATCAATAAAGATTAAATTTATTCTTGTATTAATACTTAGTAATGCTTGTATGTTTTTACTAACAACAACAACAACGAGCCAAGTGAGTTATGAAATTCCTAAAAATTATAGTCGTATTGATTATGTAAAAGTTAAAATCAATGCAGAGTTAATGACAGAGTTCTCTAAAAAGGAACCAGTTAAAATAATAAGTAAGAATAGAAGTTTTATTATTAACAATGCATATATTATATCAAAGGTTCCTAGTTCTACGGAAGTAGGAATGAACTTTAATAATGAAAGCTCCACTTCTAGCTATATCGTTTATTTACATAAATCTCATTCTCATGAATTACTTAATAATAAACAATATAAAATCTATCCTCAGAACTTTAGAATTTTAAAAAGAATTAAAAGGAAAAACCATGAAATTATTTTTTAGCTTACTACTAGTTAGTACAAATGCTTTTAGCTCTATGATACTTATTGGTCATAATAATCAAGAATCGAATGCTATAAAAATTAAAGACTACTTTATATCTGAATATCGAATACCAAAGGAATTAATTCTAATTAAGAGAAGTGAATGTTTAGAAGAAGTAGACCGTCGTTACCTACAACTATGTGTAAACAAAAAAGGAGAACTAATTCAGCTCTCCTCTAATATTGATTTTCAAATTAAATCTTTATCAACTTTTAAACAACCCAATTAAACAAATAATAAGGTTATCTATGATTAATTCAAAGAATTATTTTTTTTCTTCTTCTTTATGGATTGCAAACTTCGGAGTTGATCCTACGATTGCGATCTTGTTCTTTCTTTTTCTTCCAGCATTTTTTAGTCTTAAATTTCTTCTACATCTTGTTTGCATTGTTTTTGAAGCCATGATTATATCCTTAAGTTCTCAAATTAAAATAATATTACAATTTAGCCCACTATATTTATCTATAATGGTAGTTATTGTCAAAATGTTTTTATTACTTCCTTATACAAATTCCATCGCGTCAACAGAGAATTCTAGTAAAATCAAAGAGATACTTATATCCAAAGGCGAACAAATTGAAATAGAAACATCAGGCTCTCCGCGTTATTCGATAGGAAATAAGGAGGTTTTAAAGCATATATATATAAAACGCAAAAATAAGCTTCTACTTAAAGGGAAATCCATTGGTTTTACCGATCTAGTAATTTGGAATAAAAACAAGAAAACATCTTATCATATTTACGTTTTATCAAAAAAAGAACAAATGAATCAAGTTAAGTTAATCGAAAGTTTAAAAAGAACTTCACTGGATATTTCTGTTCAAGGGTCATTAGTTTTAATAAATGGCACTGTAAAAGATTTAAATGAATATTTTATTATTCATTCTATATTAAAAAAGAAGAATCAAGATTTAATTTTTAATATAAAATTAAGTTTAGAAGTTAGAAATAAAATATATTCAAAAGTATATAAGAACTTATATTCACTCGGAGCTCAGAAAGTAATTTGTTTTAATTATGAATACAAAATTGAATGCTCTATACAAGGTTTAGATTTAAAACATCCTCAAATAAAAATGTTTAAAAAGAAATATTCGATTTCTGTTCAAAATACACTTGGAATTCTTAAAGATACAAATTACACAGCATCATTTAAAATAGTACAAGTTGAAAATTCAGATGTAACTAATACTCAGATTGGTATATCTAAAATAAGTTCTCCTCTAGCCGATTTATTTAATAAAAACTATGTCTCTTTAATTGAAGGAGAAAAAACTTTTCTGAGCCAAATAAATATTAATGCAACTCTTTTAGCAGAACCAAAAACTTCACTTGTCATTGATCAAAAAGCTCAAATCTCTTTAGGTGGGGAAACTCCATTTCAAACAGAGACTTTAAATGGTTCTAGGACACAGTGGAAGTTTTATGGCCTAAAGATAAACACTATTCTAAAGAATTTGAAAGGAAGACCTTTTCTTCAATATAATACTGAACTTACCTCGCCAATGAATGATCAGATAAATGGATCAAAAGGAAAATCAGGGATTTACGTTTCAACCGGTAAGTATATTAAGTTATTTGAAGTCGGTTATAAAGTAACAAATAATCAAAAGCAAGGTGTTCCAATACTAAATAAGATTCCAATTTTAAAGTATCTGTTTCAAAGTCAATTAACAGAAGGTTCTTATAAGCAGATTATTTGCTATGTAAAAGTTGAGGAAAAAAAATGATTAATCAAATTGATGAAATGAAACGATATTTTGAACAAGAACTTACAGCTGGAAAAATATTAGAATGGAGTAAACTCCAAGAAATTTGTCTGGATAAACAAATAAGCTATGAACATATATCAATACTCAACAATTGGTTTAAACAAGTTACAGAGCTTTGTTTTTTAGAAGACTTACCTAAAAACACAGAGGAGATCTTATTCCACTCATCAGAAGCTTCTGAGATAATAGTTAAAGGTAAAAAGTCCTTTTTTGGACATGACCTAACAGCTATTGATCTAGATATTGTTCTGCAAATAATTTCTATTCGCTGTAATATTGAATGGAACTATACAAAACCATTTCAATCTTTTTATTTGTCTATATTTAATAAAAGCTTAAGAGTCTCTCTAGTTCACTCCTCAATTACACCAAATCAAATATCTAAAGCATTTTTTAGAATCCTAAATTCAAATACAATTTCTCTGAATAATTATGAATATACTCAAGTTTTACAGAAAATGGTAAAAGAGAAAAAAAACATCTTAATTGCAGGATCAACGGGATCTGGAAAAACGACATTAGTGAATAGTTTAATAGGCGAAATCTCAATTAATGATCATGTATTGATACTTGAAGATACTCAAGAGTTAACCTCTCCACATGATCATACAACGAGACTACTTAGTAATACGAATCATAATCAATCACTTGATACACTACTTTCATATGGGCTTAGAGTCTCTCCTCAAAGAATAATACTTGGAGAAATGCGCTCTCACGAGGTTAGTACATTTATGCTAGCAATGAATACAGGGCATAACGGAATGATGACAACTCTTCATGCTAATAGTGCTAAGGATTCCATTTCACGTGTCGCTATGATGTTTATGATGTATGGGAACTCGAACCTAAGCTATGAGATGGTTTTAAAACTTGTATGCCAAAACATTGATAATGTTATTTTTATTGAAAACAAAAAAATCAAAGAAATCATAGATGTGTACGGCAGTGAGGATTCTAATATCTTTTTTGAACAAATCGCATAAATTAGAACTTGATTACGACCCTAAGACCTGGCTTCATATTAATAAAAAGAAGCTCAGCTCTATGAGCATCGACAATATTTTGAACTAGATACAGACCAAGTCCAACTCCGCCATCGTCACGGCACCGGCTTTCATCTGGTCTATAGAAAGCATCAGTTAACTTATTGATTGTCTCATCCTCTACTCCTGGTCCACTGTCAGTAACCCAAAGTTCTTTATTAAGTGTATTTAGCTGAAGTTTAATTAAAGAGTTCTCTGGAGCATATTTTTTTGCATTATTAATTATATTTTTTATAGCTAAGTCTAACCTGATAGGATCAAATTCTAATTCAAAGGCTGTATCTGTGATAACTTCAATTCTTTTTTCAAAAGCATATTGTTTAATAAAGTCATTTAAGTCTAATTTTTCTTTATTTAAGTCAGAATGGTGTGATACTTTTTCTGCTTCAAGAAGTTGATCTATAATCGTTTTCATTTCATTAATATTTTCAATAAGAGCACTGTTATCACCTTCCAGCATTTCAACTTGCATTCTTAATCTAGCAAGAGGTGTCTTTAACTCATGACCTATTGCAAGCAATAAGTCTCGCTTTGCATTTAGCATTGATTTTATTCGTACAACTAAGTTATTTATAGAAATAGTTAATTGAGCTAATTGCCCATCTCCTTCTACTGGTAGGGATTCATCAAAGCGCCCCTTACCATACTCAATGGCCATACTTTGAATTCTATCCATAGGTTTAAAAATATTTTGTACTTTTCTATAGGCTAAAAATAATATTATTAATCCAATAATAAGAGCAACAATAACAGCGTCAATTTTTTCAGGATGAAAATGTTGATCAATAACTCGAATTAAAAAGAATTCATAATTGTTTTCATATTTAACATAAAAAGTTAAACCTGGTTTTGTGACAGATATATAAGAAGTTAAAGGTTTAAAGTGTAAATTTCTATCTACAATAGTCTTTATTATGTCCTGGCGATTTGTAATAATTTTAACACCTGCAGCTTTTTCAATTACTGTTTTTGCAAGTGGATCAAATCTCATTTTATCTGCAATAAGACGTGTATAAGTAATAATGTTTCGATTAAAAGATTTTTGGTATGGTTGATCAGCTAAGTAGTGATGACTAATCATCCAGGCTAAAACGATAGCAATGGCGGCACCAAAAAAGATAACTAAAAGTCTTCCAAAAAGGGTGTTGCGCCTTTTCAAGAATCAGCTCCAATAAACATATAGCCTTTGCCCCAAATTGTTTTAATGTAATTTGATTCTTTTGAATTATCACCAAGCTTTTGTCTCAGTCTACTAACTAAAATATCAATTGAGCGACTAAAAACATTTGAATCAATACCTTGAAGTCCATTCATTATATCATCTCTACTTAAGGCCTTCCCCTTTTGCTCTATAAATAAGCCTAAAAGTTCAAACTCCATAGTAGTTAAATCCATATTCTCATTTTGAAAAAAAGCTTCTCTTCTTTCAAAATTCACTTCTAATCCCTTAGCTTTAAATGTGGAAAGACTTGAATCAGAAGATCCTATTTTAGACCTTCTAAGTATAGAGACTATTCTTGCTAGAAGCTCTCTTGGCTCAAAGGGTTTTGCTAAATAATCATCGGCACCTAGTTCAAGTCCCACGATTCTATCGTTAACATCAGATCTCGCTGTAAGCATAATGACAGGCATTTCACTTTCTACTCTTAATTTTTTTAAGACTTCAAAACCATCCATCTCTGGAAGCATAATATCTAATATTAAAAGTTCAAAATGTTCTGTGTTGATTCTATCCAAACCAATAGATGGTCTTAAGGCATGATAGACTTCATGTCCATTTCTCTCTAAGTAAGTTTTAACTAACTCCCCTAGTTTTAAATCATCTTCAATCATTATTAGCTTGGCCATGAGACACCTTAACACAAAAAGTCATAGAAAATCTATCTATAATCATTCAATAAACGTGACGTTACACTTTGTTACAAATGAATACAATTGCGAAAAGCTTTTCTGAATCACTTCACATAATCTTATAACAACAAAGCAAACAAGCTTTTTTAAACAATTAATAAATAAGGAGAAACAAGAAACTTTAAATTAACTATAAAATCAACCAAGGCGGATTTTTTAATTTCTAAGTTAAAATGATTTTTTCAAAATTGCTAGATTTTTTATTCTGCCTCTCAACAAGTAAATAAACAGAATAAAGTTATAATCTCGTAAATACAAAACAAATTAGCAGTAAGGTTTAATATTAACAGTCCGAATTAAAAACTAACCTTACTGCAAATTAACTTCTCTTCGGCCTTCGTAAATTCGAGGAACGCTCCTGCATTCTTTATGTCCCCAACATCCTACCAAAAAGTGAAAAGTGGTCTTTTGTGAATACAAAGGCCACTCTCTTCTCACTTTATTTTAGAACTGCTTTTATTTTATTTTTAAAGTATTTAGAAATAAATAATGGCATTTTTAATGGAATAGTTTGAATAATAAATTTTTTAATTAATTGAAGTAATTTTGTTTTCTGATAAAGAAATAATTTGGGAATCTTATTTTTTGTGGCGTAATAACCGACATTCATAAGTTCTTTTACTCTTTTAGTATTATCTACTCTACTAAATTGACTAAGGTCCATTGAAATAGCTAAGTCTGCACTTTTAATTTGATCTCTAGTTCTTAAATCGATAGCGATATCAAAAGCATTTCCCATCACATCCATAATATCTTTTGGATATCTATAACGACTAATCCCATTTAAATCGACAGCAATAATAATTCCTGCCCCCATTTTCTTCAATGGTGATATAGGAACATTCTCAACAATACCTCCGTCAACTAAAAGTCTTCCCTGTATTTCAACTGGTACATATACACCGGGAACAGCAATTGAAGCACAAATAGCATCAGCTAGTGGTCCATGTCTAAAAACAATTTCTTCTCCAGTAGTTATATCTGCAGCTAAAATAGCTAGTGGAATTTTAGAATCTTCAATATTCACATCACCAAGCTCTTGGATAATTAGTTCCCTAATTGATTCCGTTGTAAAAAAGCCTCTTTTACGAAGTGTGAACGAAGTTACACGAGAGATACTTAGAGTTTCACTTATGGACATCATGTCTTCGATAGATCTTCCAAAAGCGTAAAAAGCTGCCACTAATGATCCAATACTAGTTCCTGAAATGTACGCAACATCAATATCATCTTCTTCAAGGCATTTAATCACGCCTATATGGGCTATTCCCTTAGCAGCTCCTCCGCCAAGGGCAAGTCCAATTTTTGTATTTAAAGGATTCCAACTCATCTATTTCTTCTTTTTTGAGTTTTTATAATATGAATATAATAAGGCCCGTGCTTTATGGTCAAAACCTCTAAATCTTACTCTTCCAGATTTTTTCTTTTTACAATAAAATTCGTTACCATCGATATGTATCTCTTCACCGCTTTCATTAGTTAAATACCCATCAAAGTAATTAAGCTCAACAATTATTCTCGCAAAGGCTATATTACTAAAAGTCATACTATCAGACTCAATGCCTTCTTTCTTTTCTCTTTTAAAAACATATTTATAAAACTCTTTTTTAGCACTTAGGAAGTCTTCAAAGATCATAATATCAGCTTTTCCAAAATGCCCGTTAATATCTATTTCATTATTAAGCAAGGCTTCAGAAACTATTACTACAGCAAGCATTTGGCGTTTATTTTGACCTATCTCTAATCCGGCCATCTTCATGCCTTGAAAAAGAAGATTAAAGCCTACAGATATGGGAAGTCCTGTAAGCCCAAGTCCAGCTGTAACAACAATTCTACTTGCCTCTTTTATACCTGTGTATACAGTATCAAAGACTAGAATTTTTCTTTTCATTTTACCTATGTCTTTAGGTTTAGGATAAGTAATACTTTTCTTTAGTTCTTCACAAACAGTGTGCTTTTTAGCATGAGCTGAAAATGAAAACAGTATAGATATCAATAAAAAAAGATTCAAAATACTTGTGAATTTGTAATGGGCTCGCTTATTAAGTAGCTGATATTTCATTTAGTCTCCATAGTATAGTTATAAATTATATCAATACTATGAAGATTTTATTGTTAAGTTGTAAGAATGAATGAGGGTGTATAAAGTTTAAACAAAAACGCTATTAAAGCTTAATTCCGGTAATTTCTTCGTGTCCAATATAATGAAGATCTTCGTACTCAGGATCGCAAACCTTCTGATCTAGATCACCATCTTTGCACTTCTTAACCACTCTTTTGTACAGGCCACTTACCTTAGCAAAGTCTAAGTCATTAGCAAGCTGATCGAGATTTTTATACCTATGGGCCTCTTTTTTTTTCTTTTGAGCCACATAGTAAACAAGATTGATTGGAGGATTATCATATAAAGCGAGAGAAGTTACATTGTCAGGTGTGATTGTAACTCTTCCAATATACGGTTTTGTGGGCCAAAATACATTTGTAAATGATTGATATAAAAGTTCTGAACATACTAGTTTATCAGTTGTTTCTACATCAAAATTAAAATCATATATTTTTCCTATTTGAGACAATGCCACAGTATAAATTTCTTCTACTCTATCATTTGTAAGTGCATGAATTTCTTTTAACCTTAAAATTGCAAACTCATCAACATTCATAAAGACTTTTAAGCTTTTTAGATGTGTTCCCGTTCTATCAGACTCTAAAATTGATTTTCCAGCTTCAATATCTTTTTGATAAGGTTTAATCGCTTTATGATCCCACATTCCATTTTGAATTAACTCATCTTTTGTTCCAAGCCAAATGGCATTATGGCCAAAGTGTCCGGGTATCAACTTGTCAGTTAAAGCAAAATAGGTTTTTTCAGTTATAATATCTAGTGGCTTGAGCTGGTTTAATATTTCTTTATGAATATTTGTTTTTTTAAGTAAATGACCTTTTCTCCATCTTACTCCACCAGCAGTATTTCCAAATCCACCTGATAATCTGTCAGTCGCATCTACAAGACGATCATTTTTAAGATCTGATTTATAATATTCGTTATAGTTTTTATTTAAGGTTTTTATTTCCTTAACATTTTGAACGAATGCCAAAGCATTGTGAGTAGCAATCTTCAATATAATTTCGGCGTTTTGATTTGAGTCTAAAGCTTCTTTAATACTTTCATTTAGACTTAATAAGTTCTTTGAATTTAGTAATGGCATGATTAACTTGTTTAAATCATGTCGTTTTAAAGTAAAAGTTAAATCTTCATCATTTACATACCTTCTAAATTTCTTCGTCGAGTAATAAGGTTCATAATTAATTAAGAAACTTTGATACCGATCAAGGTTTAATAATACTTTCTCTGCTACACTTTTTGAAGAATTAGATAATTGAATAAATTCTTTATCTATACGAATATAATGTGAAACCATTTCATGCATTAGTCTTAGTTCTCGGCCATGCAAAGGGTTTTTCTTTTCTATATTACTTAGAATTTGTTTATGGAGTTTGGGAGTGTAATTATTAAGAGTTTGAGAGTCACTTCTGACTTTTTCTATATTATTTGCAAAAGCTGCAGTAGCTATTAGCGATAAAGATATAAGTAGGCTCTTCATAATCCCTCCGTAGGTATATGTGTGGTATTAAGGCTAACAAAGTGAATATAAATCGGCAATCATCAAAAACCGTACTGTATCAATCAAGAACAATAGATAAGTATTTGTTAATAAAGGAAGTTTATGGATATTGAAAATTTAAAAGGCTATAGTCCAATAATTCTGGGTTTAGCATTCTTTGGATATCGGTTTTATAAATCGAAAAGAATAAAAAGAATGATTCCGGAATTAAAAACAAAAGGAGCTCAGATTGTAGATGTCAGATCAGAAAAAGAGTTTCAATTTGGAAACAATCCAGATTCTATAAATATCCCAATAAGTGAAATTGCCACAGGTCTTGAAAAATTAAAAAAAAATATGCCTGTTATCGTTTGCTGTGCAACTGGAACTCGAAGTGCCATGGCCGCAAGAGTTATGAAGTCAAAAGGATTTGAAGTTTATAATGCTGGAAATTGGCAAAATACAATATAGAAAAACTTAAGACCCTTATAAAGTTTTAAATAAGGGTCTTAAGTGCAGAGACAATTTTTTTACTGGCAGCTAATCCCATCAAAAACCCAAGTATTGATATCCATTTTCTCCATGATTTCTTTTACAGTTCCATCTACATTTAATTTAATATTGGCCCTTGATGATATTGGAGAACTATAAAAACTTGAAGCATACTCCTTGTTGTTTGTGACAAGAAAGACAATATCTATAAGGAGTTAATGCTTAAAGATTAAGTTAATTAAAGATTAACAAAATTATTAAGTTCTACTTAAAGATGATAATTAAAATGAGATCAAGTCATTAAAAAGAATCGTCGTTTTATTTTTTACTAGATAGGCCTCTACTTCTTTAACATCAAGCCAAATAGAATCTATTAAAGTAGTAAAGTCTTTAGACTTTAGACCGTAATGAAGGTTGATTTTAGCGTTACCAAAGTACTCAATAGAACCTTGAGTACTCTCCATTTATACTGGACGGTACCATTAAAGCTTATACTCTGAGTATTAGATCCCTCATTAAAAGTATCTACAGAATAAGAGATATTATTAAATTCTAATATAGTTTTTTTAGCTTCAGGATTCATACAAAGAAAGGATTTGTTAAATACAGATGTGAAATCAATAAGCGAGCTTGAGTCCATTAGCAATATTTTTGAACCATTTAATACCTTATCATAATAATAAGACGAGATTTGGATCACAAGACGACCTAAAACCGAGGATAAATAGAAGTTCTCTACGATATCACTTAATAACAATTCTTGTGATCTCGTTTTAATCTTTACATCAAAATATAGAAATACCGGTCTTATCCGTAAATAGTTCTA
>Ga0209712_10004342_pt1 | contig 11291 bp, 10 predicted proteins | sample ArcOceMetagenome_FD_187443 | JGI IMG/M metagenome (GOLD analysis project Ga0209712, IMG submission 187443) | Marine eukaryotic phytoplankton communities from Arctic Ocean - Arctic Ocean - Greenland ARC118M Metagenome (SPAdes) (version 2) | ecosystem: Environmental > Aquatic > Marine > Oceanic...
GTCTGTATTATTCGTCATAGCGGATCCACTTCTTTTGCTCGGCATGGACCAGAAATGCATGAACATCTTCTTCTAAATCTTCAGGTGCATCAGGGAACGCTTGGCGAAGCTCAGCACAAATGGCATTTTCCGTATTGCTGCCATCTACTCGCTTAAGAATTTCTGCCGCAGAAGGGTTAAGTTTGATCATTCCTTCGGGGAACAACAAAACATAACAACCCTGAGCTTTCTCGTACTGCATGCGAAAAAGCGGATTTAAAGAAGCTGTTTTGTCTCTTGTTCGGCCGTCTTCGTTGCTGTGACTGCTGCTATTTTCAATGTTACCTTCCACGTTATCAGCACCGGTGCTATCAGCATCTAAGTGGTGTTCGGTTTGCGATTGTAAATTCGACATCATTAAAACCTCCCTTTATGGCACACCCGCTGGTCGGCAATCCCATCAAACGGCTTTCTCTTATATTCATAGGCAAAGCAAATGGCATCAGCAATGCTCCACAAAATATCAATTTTGAACTGCAGTATATTGAGCGCATGTTCTTGCTGTTGTCGGGTAACAAAGTGGTCAAGGGTAATCTGCAGGCCATGCTCGACATCACGGCGCGCCTGACTTAACCGCATTTGAAAATAGGTAAAGCCCTCACTATCAATCCATGTATAGTGCAAAGGCCAGGTATCTAATCGGCTTTGATGTATTTCAGGGGCAAACATTTCAGTTAACGATGAGCAGGCAGCCTCTTCCCACGACGCACGGCGGGCAAAATTCACATAGGCATTTACTGCAAACTTAACCGCTGGCAACAGGTGGGTTTCATCAAGTAATTCACTGCGGTTCAAGCCTACCGCTTCGCCCAACCGCAACCAGGCTTCTATGCCGCCCAGTCCGTCTTCACCTTCCCTTCCATCGTGATCGATAATTCGTTGGATCCAGGTTCTGCGTACCGATTGATCTTCGCAATTCGCTAAAATTGCCGCGTCTTTAACCGGTATCGCCATTTGATAATACAGTCGGTTGGCCACCCAGCCCTGAATTTCATCAACGCTGCAGTGTCCTTCATTCATACGTTTATGAAACGGGTGATGAATATGGTAGTAAGCGCCTTTTTCTCTCAGTTTTTGTTCGAATTCTTGTCTAGACCATGCGTGTTCTGTCATTACTACACCTCAATTTCCATACCGTCGTAAGCCAATTCAATACCTTGCTCACACAGGCTGTGATAAGCACTGGAGTCTTCGTCAAGCACGCGATTTGTGTTGTTGATATGAATAAGCACTTTACGCTCAACGTTAAATTCATTTAAAAGCGCAATGGCTCCGCCCTTTCCATTAACCGGCATGTGTCCCATATCAGTGCCCAGCTTGTTACTAAAGCCGTGATCTATCATTTCTTCATTGGCCCACAGCGTACCGTCAAATAGCACGCAGTGAGATTCGCGCATTACTTGTTTTACTGTGTCGTTTGCCTGCATACATCCCGGCGCGTAAAAAAGCACGTTGCCCGTGGTATCGTCAGTTATCTTCAGGCCGATATTATTGCCCGGCACAATGTTGTCGCGATACGTCGAATAAGGGGGCGCATTAGACTCTAATACCACAGGTTGGAAAGTCAGTCCTTCTGCCCCCTTTGGTACAAAGCGTTGATGATAGTCGGTATTAATTGAATGCTGCTGTAGTCCGCCGTGCCAGTGTTTTAATACGGTAAAAAGGGGGAAGCTGGTGGTTAGGTCTTCGGCCACAACATCGGTACAATAAACGGGAAGGGGTAAGCCTTCGCGCAATGTTAGCAGGCCTGTCGTATGGTCTATTTGACTGTCGGTAAGCACAATTGCGCTTATGCGTGTGCCGCGAGACACATGGGCGTCGGGCCACAGCTGCGGGTGGCTATTTATCTGCTCCCGTAAATCAGGGGAGGTATTAATGAGAACCCAATTTTTACCATCACTACTGACAGCAATGCTCGACTGTGTTCTGCCTTTCGCCTTTATTTTACCTTCGCGTAAACCCTTACAATTTGGGCAGTGGCAGTTCCATTGCGGAAATCCACCCCCGGCGGCAGCACCAAGAATCAATACGTGCATAACAACTCCATACTACAAGTAAAAAAAGGCTGCATCGGCAGCCTTTTTGTTCATCATCCCAGAGGGCGTTGCCTAGCGGTTATTGATGTAAAGAGTTACTTCAAAACCAAGGCGCATTTCTGTGTATTGGGGTTTAGTCCACATAGTTGTTCCTCTTCTTTATGATTAAACGCATGACTGAGTATATGTTGAATATGTGTTAACAGATATCCTCCTAAGGGAGGAGAACTGTCATGAATTTTGATGATTTATTGATTATTTTTGATAGCGCAGCTGCTTAAGTAAGATAACAGCAAAGGGATAGGGCGGCCGGTCGCCGATAATGATTTGGTGTAGGTAAAAGCGGTTCCTGCCACATCGAGATGAGCCCACGGCGTGCCGTCAGCAAAGCGAGAGAGAAAGCAGCCTGCCGAAATAGCACCGGGAGAGTTTATGCCCGTATTCATCATATCCGCGTGTTGAGAGGTAATGGCGTCTTGATATTCTGGCCACAGTGGGAAAGGCCAGCACCTGTCGTTAGCCAGTTCACCCGCTTCAACTAACGCACTTTCAAGCGCTGGAGCGTTGCTAAAAAGCGCAGTGGCTTTGTGCCCCAGTGCGCTAATAGCCGCGCCGGTTAGGGTTGCAACATCAATAATAACCGAAGGGGAGAACTGTTTCGCGTAGCTGATTGCATCGGCCATAAGCATACGCCCCTCTGCATCGGTACTCATGACTTCCACGGTTTTTCCTGAGTGCATAGTAATGATGTCACCCGGGCGATAGGCTTTGCCATCAACCGCATTATCGGCGCTCGCCACAATACCAATAATATTTATATTTAACCCCAGTGTGGCAACCGCCTGAATGACGCCCAAAACACAGCCGGCGCCTGCCATGTCGTAAATCATATGGCGCATATCAGGGCTGCGCTTTAACGTTATGCCGCCGCTGTCAAACGTTACGCCTTTGCCAATTAACACTACCGGCGGTGAATTCTCTAAACCTTTGGCTGTGTAGCGAAGAATAGGCATGGTGGCAGCGAACTGTGAACCTGCGTTTACCGCTAAATAGCCATTCATACCTAGCTGCTTCAGCGCACTTTCATTGAGGATATCGCAGGAAACCGCATTAAAGGTTTGTGCCAGGTGCTGAGCTTGTTCGGCCAGATAATCTGGCGTACATAAGTTAGCCGGCATGTGAGCGAGATCTTTAGCCCAGGTCATCGCGTCATTAAGGGCTGATTCATAGCGCATAGTGTGTGAAACGAGACGCTTTTGCGCGTTATTAAAATGGTTGGCATCTAATGCAAGAGACAGCGTGCCCCTAATATCAAGTGCTTGGTTAATTGCTCCATTATTTGCGTCGTTTTTTTCAACACTATTTGCGTTGTTGTCATTGAGAGGCTGACTGTTGGAAACCGATCGATTATTCGTTTTATAGCCTTTAAAGTGATAGCCGTGCTTGAAATAGCTTCTAAGTAGCGCACTCAGAAACTGTGAGTGGCTCGCAATGGTGTTAACAGGGTCGCTGCTTACTGTTTCAGTGCTAGAGAGCGCCATAAACGACAGTTTTTCCAAGGTTACCGACACGCTTTTAAGCTTTTTAAATAATGCATCGAACTGCTGTTCTACGTAGCGAAATGCTGGCGCGTTAGTTTGCTTCAAGTCACTAGTGCTTTTCGAATAAAACGCGGAGTTTGAATCGCTAGCGTAGCTTGAGCGGTTAACCATGGAAGGGTCATTAGTTTTAGATAAAGTCGAAGCACGGCTGGAGACGTTGGGTGCATCTGACGCTTCAAAAAGCGCAAAATCGACACCATAAAACAGCACCCGTTTTACTTCAGCTAATTGTTGGCTAATTTTGTTTTTTCCGCTGTTTTCAGTGTCTGAGATGTAACTTGTTTTAAACGCCTTAAGGCCTTGTACGAATACACATTGGCCTTTATTTCCTGCAAAACCTTCATCGTCAAAAACCTGCTCAATGTATGTCTTAGCGGGTGTTGAAAAGTGAAATAGTTGGCTCGCTAATAACTCGGGCGTAGTTAAAATAAGTAAGCAGTCACTATCGTCTAACGTTCCAATTCTATTGATTTTATTAGCCCAGACTAGGTTTGCTTTTATCACGAGAAGCGCCCTTTTGAGGCTTTGGGGCGAAAGCTTCTCACAGCGAAAATAAAAGTGATAGCCGTAAGACAAAGTACAACGGCAAGCGCGTTGTGTTCGAGTTTTTCATAGAGCGCAAATCGCAGTAATTCTACGCCGCTACTAAAGGGGTTAAAGGCGCAAATCTGATACAGCCATTCGCTGGCCTCACGCATTTTCCAAAGCGGGTATAGGGCGCTTGATAGAAAGAACAATGGGAAAATGACAAAGTTCATGACCCCGGCAAAGTTCTCTAGCTGCTTAATATAGTTTGCCAGTAATAATCCTAACGAACCTAAAAACAATGACAGTAGTGCAATAACAGGCAACGCATAAACGTATCCCAACGCAGATAGGCGTACATCTAGTAAAAGCGCAAAGGCAAAGAAGATGTACACCTGAATAGCGCTTACCAAGGTGTTGGCTATAAGCTTGCTGCCTAGCAGAAAAGGGCGGGGAACCGGGCTTAACAGCAGTACTTTCATGCTGCCCATTTCTCTGTCGTACACCATGGACAATGAACTTTGCATACTATTAAAAAGCACAATCATGGCGGCAAGCCCAGGTACAATGTACTCTTCGTACAAAATATAACTCTCGTAAGGCTCGGTCATTGAAAGACCCAGGGCCGAACGAAAACCTGCGGCAAAAACAAATAGCCAAAGCAGCGGGCGCACCAATGCACTTAACAGGCGTGTACGTTGCTGCCAGAACTTCAGCATCTCTCGGGTAAGTACGCCCACAAAACAGCGCCAATACATCAGGAGCCTTCCTGTATTAAATGCTGCCAAAGGTGCTCAATATCCTGTTGATGATACTTGGCTAACAAGGCTTCACATTTATCGTGGGCTAACACTCGCCCCTTTGATAAGACTATCAGATTGTTGTTGTGCTTCACTTCTTCAAATAAATGGGTGGCCCACAGTACGCTTACGTTTTGGCAATGAGCGAGCGCTTGTACTACCCGCAAAATAAGATGACGGGATTCTATGTCTAAGCCAACGGTTGGCTCGTCTAATAGCAGCAAGGTTGGCTTGTGAATAAGGCAGCGAGCTAACTCAACCCGCCGTCTGTGCCCGCCATTTAAGTTTCGAATTTTTGTGTTGAGCTTACTCGTAAGGTCGAGCTCGTCGAGCAGACCTTGAATATGAGAAAGCGCGCTAGTGGTACCTATGCCGTGGAGCGAAGCAAAGTAGGACAAATTTTGTTTTACAGATAAGTCGATATCTAAAGTACTTTGCTGAAATACCACGCCCATCTTCTTCATAACACTTGTGCGAGATTGAGACAGGGTAGCACCATCAAAGGTAATGCTACCTTGCGTGAGCTTTTGAAGGCCCGTAATAAGCGCAAATAAGGTACTTTTGCCTGCGCCATTTGGCCCAAGCAGCATGGTTAAGCCTGGTTTTAAACAAAGGCTTATATTATTTAGCGCGTGGTGGCTGCCGTACTGATGTGAAACCGCTTGAACCGCTATTTCCATTTAACCGCCACGCCCCAAGGGTAACGCCCCACTTTTACGGTATGCTCTACGTTTAACGTGTGGGTATTGATGACAGAAACATCACCGCTCACACCGTTTGTGGTCAGCAATAAAGACTGATCCTGGTTAAACGCTAACTGCCACACTCGTCGCCCAACCAAAATGTAGTCTTCCACTTCGAAAGTATCGGTATTGATGACCGCTATGCGATTTGCTGGACCAAGCGCCACGAAGGCGTAGGGCTTATCTTTCATAAGCACAATACCCACTGGCTGCATCTTATCGCGATAGACGCCTTTAATGGCAAAGGAAAGGGTCTTCACTTTTTGCTTAGTAGCAGTATCGAAAATACTAACGGTGCCACCTATTTCCGAGCTTACCCAAAGGTACTTGTCATCTTTGGTAAAGTGAGCATCTCTGGGTCTTGCATCAACCAAGCTATTTGCAATATTTTCATGCGTTTTGGTATCTATCCAGTGCACCATGTTAGTGGTTTCTGATGTGACTACCATCATGCTGCCGTCGTGACTCACTGCCAGCCCCTCAGGCTCTACGCCCACATCTATCTGAGAAATGACCTGAGCCGTTGGAATGTCGATAACGGTAAGAAGGGCATCGTCTTCATTAGCTGTGTAAATAGTGGTGCCGTTAGGATGTAATGCTATGGTTTCAGGATCTGCGCCTGAGGGAAGATCGCCGACTATGGAATGGGTAGACAAATCCATAATTTGAATGCGATCAGCATCAGAGGCACAGATATACGCGTGGGACTGGTCTGCACTTAAAATAAACCCTCGGGGTCGCTCTCCAACCTCGATAGTTTCAACCACATCAAATGTCGTCATATCAATGACAGATAGCGTGTTGTCTTTTTCGTTAGTGACATACGCTTGAGGAAGTGCAAAGGCTTGAGGAAGTGCTAAGGCAAAGGCTGCCATTAAACTGCCAAGCAAGAGTGCAAAGCGATAGCTCATAACTTGTCCTTACAGGTAGTGTGTGTTGCGCCTAATGTGTCCAGTTCGTTGGTTTGGTGCAAAAAGCCTTCAAGGGGCGCATGAGTCACCAATGCGTCTTCGTGGGCCAGCGCAATAGGCTGACGAAATTGGTGGGTAAAGGGGCGAATAGAAAGAGGGCGGCCTTTGTAGGCCCCCAGTGTGTAGTGGTCGCTAAGCAAGGTTTTAAGTATTTCCTGCTGCTCTAAATCGCTTCCTTGCTGCGCAGCATTTGCCACCGCCGTTACCGCAAGATACGCAGCGAAGTCGACTTCATTCATGCGTCTGTTAAACCCGTCGTTAAAACGGCTTTGAAGCTGACGGGCGCCCCATTGTTCGTGGGTAAAGTGCCAACCTAGTGCTTTTAGGCCGGCAGCGCCTACCACAGGTACGGGATAATAGGTGTTAAAGGGTAGGCTATACGCGAATTGCGCCGCGCTATCGGCGGTAAAAACAGCCTGATAGGTTTCTGTTGTTCGCGTAAATTGAGGAATTTCAGCAAAGGCAGCCCTGCGCAAATCAAAACTGTCTTGCCACTGTTTAGTTTCAACAAGTGAAAGTTTGAATTTTTTAGCGCTGCGTCTGAACGCGGCTAGGTATGCAGCATCGTCAGCGGTTTTTCCGTAAACTGCAAATATCTCGTCAATACGCTTAGTGCGAAACCACTGGGCTAGCGCGTCGGCTTTCATCTGATAACTGGGGATTGTATGAAACAAGGGCAGGCGACATGAATTTAGTCTCAGCAAATCATCGCTATTAGCTACGTTAAAAAATACGGCATTAGGAAGCGTGCTTTGAATAGTGGCAATCAACTGCTCAATTGAGGCAGCCTTTACCTTATCACTGCTTCGCATGTCCAGTAGTACAACGGGTGCAATGTTGCCTTGCTGATTGCTGCTTTTTTCTTTGTGATTTGCGTTAGCACTTGAACCAGAGTTCTGGGGTATTTTAGCTAAAGAAGCTTGCAGTTCGCCGATAGTAGGCACACTGACTTCAGTTAATTCAAACTGATAGCCAAGAAATTTTCCCGTGATATTGGCATCCTTTATCGCCACACTTGCGCCAGCTATCCCCTCATTGCTGGGGGACTTTAAATAGTCTGGTGTGCCTGGTGGAGATGTGCCCGCAACCTTTATGTAAATCACCGGAATAGTGGCAAAAGAGGCCTGTGGTGCAGCTTGTTGAACCTTTGTAGGTTGCGCTTCATTAAACGCAAGCGCGCTGTTTAAAAACGGTAACAGAACGCAGCAAAAAAGTGACGCTACACACTTTTGATAGCGCTTACCGGTTAATCGTGTTTCAACCGTGCTTTTTAAACCCTTTGCCATATATCACCCCGAGCTCAGCTGCATACTTTTGCTAATATCTGTTTGCCTGATATAAGGGTATATGGCAATTTTCCCGAAGAACATCCTCCTAAAGGAGGAATGCTATGGCGCTAAAGTAGCATTAGTAAAATCACGCTAACCCCTTAGTATGCTTAAGAAGTTCGATTAAATAAGTGGGCAAGCTGTGCAGTTAGTTAAACCTTTTCGAGTTATTTTCTTTTTACTATGCCTGATAACGGTTTCTGCGCTTTCTGCGTTCGGGGAAGCAAGATCGTTAGACGATATTAAAGACAGCGGTTTGATAAGAATTGCGGTGTACACCGACTATCCCCCATTTTCCTTTATTGAAAACGACAACCCCATAGGCATTGATATTGATATCGCCCGTGAAATCGCAAGCGCCCTTGATGTTGAGCTGGAACTAATATGGATGACACCAGGGGAAACGACAGAGGACGATTTTAGGAATTACCTATGGAAGGGCCATATTATCCACCGTATTAAGGCCGATGTGATGATGCGTGCGCCTTATGACCCTAGCTTTTCTCAAAAACGCGACGACGTGGGCTTGTTAGTTAATGAGCTTGTCCATATGTTCGCCCCATATCACCGTGAAAGCTGGCAAATCATTCACAACACGCACACCTTGCCCGAAGTGGAAACCATGGGCATGTTTCAATATCACACGATTGGTGCGGAAATAGACAGCATTCCCCACTTTTACTTAACGTCAGCGTTTGGCGGCCGATTGCGAGAAAAAACATCGCACTATGGTTCAAACGCAGAAGCGATTGACGCGATGAAAGCAGGAACCGTCGAAGCGGTAATGGGATTGCGCTCGCAAATATCCTACCTCAGTCAGTTTGTTGATAATGAGCAATATCGCCTTGCAAGCAACGCGTTTCCGCTTATTGGAAAGCAAAAGTGGGACATAGGACTTGCTGTTCATACTAATTATCGCGCGCTTGGCTATGAAATTGGTGATGTAATTACGCGAATGGTGGTAGAGGGTGATATGCAACGGTTATTTGAGAAATACAAAACCATTTATGAGATGCCGCCCTATTTTGCGGGGCAAGAGCTTTCAGAATAAGCGCACTCTGAACAATAGCGTTCAGAACGAAGCACTTTAGGCAATACTTCTGTGGCCATCAGCTTTATTATCTTAAGCACCGCTATTAGTATTGGAAGAGCGCATTTCTTTAAAAGACGTGAAAGCGTAAAGGCATTGATCAAAAGGGAAAATAGCCCTTCATTCCTCCTCCTAAAGGAGGAGTCAAATCACTCCGCTGTTGCATAGGCATCGACATCCCCCCTAGCTATGCTAATCCTAACGAATAGTCTGAAACAGACCATTTATGGCCTACATGCAACTAGGAACCGTTATGAATAATAATATGCCAATTAAAAAACTTGCCCTATCTATGCTGGTTTGTGCAAGTGCGTTAACTCCTGTCCATGCTGTTGTCACCGACAAAGATATTCAAAATGACCACGTTACCACTGATGACGTAGTGACGTATGGAATGGGCTTGAAAGCTCAGCGCTATAGTCCGCTAACCGCTATCAACCGCGATACAGTAGAAGAAGTACGTCCTGTGTGGGCGTTCTCATTAGGTGGTGAAAAGCAGCGGGGGCAAGAATCGCAGCCTCTGGTAAAAGATGGCGTGATGTATGTAACCGGATCTTACTCTCGTGTGTGGGCCATCGATGCGAGAACTGGTGAAGAGCTATGGCAATATGAAGCGCGTTTGCCAGACGGCATTATGCCTTGCTGTGACGTGATAAACCGTGGCGTTGCGCTTTACGATAATCTGGTCATATTTGGCACCTTGGATGCCAAGTTAGTAGCACTGGATAAAGACACGGGAAAAACTGTTTGGAAGAAAAAAGTTGAAGACTACCGAGCGGGCTACGCCATTACTGCAGCGCCTATTGTAGTTGACGGAAAAGTCATTACAGGGATTTCCGGTGGTGAATTCGGTATCGTCGGTAAAGTGTATGCTTACGACGCGAAGTCTGGCAAACAGCTATGGGTTAGACCTACCGTTGAAGGGCACATGGGGTACTTATGGAAAGACGGTAAGAAAACCGAAAATGGTATTTCAGGTGGTGCGCCAGGTAAAACATGGCCTGCTGATTTATGGAAAACCGGTGGTGCAGCAACGTGGCTAGGTGGTACTTACGACTCAGATACAGGCTTGCTATTCTTCGGTACGGGTAACCCTGCACCGTGGAACTCTCACCTACGTCCGGGCGATAACTACTTCTCGTCGTCGCGCTTAGCTATCGATCCTAATACCGGAAAAATTGTGTGGCACTTCCAAACCACGCCGCACGATGGCTGGGACTTCGATGGCGTAAACGAGCTTATCTCGTTTGACTACCAGGAAAACGGCAAGACAGTGAAAGCGGCGGCAACCGCCGACAGAAACGGCTTTTTCTACGTCCTTAACCGCGAAAACGGTGACTTCATTCGCGGCTTCCCGTTTGTTGATAAATTAAACTGGGCAAAGGGACTGGATGAAAAAGGTCGACCTATCTACATTGAAGAAAATCGTCCAGGAAGCCCAGCGCAATCAGCTGATGGTAAACAAGGTGCACAGGTTGTCGCTCGCCCTGCGTTCTTAGGTGGTAAAAACTGGATGCCAATGGCCTATTCAAAGGATACTGAACTCTTTTATGTGCCTTCAAACGAATGGGAAATGGATATCTGGAACGAGCCTACCTCTTACAAGAAAGGTGCAGCGTACCTAGGTGCTGGTTTCACCATCAAATCAGTGAATGAGGACTTTATCGGCGTACTTAAAGCGATTGACCCTAAAACAGGTAAAACCGTTTGGCGCTACAACAACTTCTCTCCACTTTGGGGCGGCGTGTTAACCACAGGTGGTGGTTTGGTTTGGACCGGTAACCCTGAAGGTTATCTGATGGCCTTTGACGACAAAACCGGCGAAATGGTTTACAAGTTCCAAACTGGCTCAGGTATTGTTGGCTCTCCAGTGACATGGGAGATGGATGGTGAGCAGTACATCTCTGTACTATCAGGATGGGGCGGCGCAGTGCCATTATGGGGCGGTGAAGTTGCTAAACGTGTGAAGCACTTCAACCAAGGCGGCACCGTGTGGACGTTTAAATTGCCCAAGCGCTATCAGCAGGTGGCAAAAAACTAACCTTAGCTGAGCAGTAAACAGTGATTAATACATGGCCAGCGCCTAGGTGCGCTGGCCTTTTTTTCTTCACCTATTCATTTACCTGTTGGCAAGGTAAGTCTTCATCATTCTTATGGG
>Ga0209712_10004346_pt1 | contig 11287 bp, 17 predicted proteins | sample ArcOceMetagenome_FD_187443 | JGI IMG/M metagenome (GOLD analysis project Ga0209712, IMG submission 187443) | Marine eukaryotic phytoplankton communities from Arctic Ocean - Arctic Ocean - Greenland ARC118M Metagenome (SPAdes) (version 2) | ecosystem: Environmental > Aquatic > Marine > Oceanic...
TTTTAGTAGTAGCAGTTTCTGCTTCAGATGCAGAAGCTAAAATCCACAAACATCACAATGGAATTTCAAACTTCCGAGTAACTGATGTAAAGAAAACTAAATTTTTAGAAGTAATAGAATAATGGGAGAACAAACTAAATTAGATTTTGGTTTCAAAGAATTACCAAAATCAGCGGACGTACCTTTTGTTAATGAAGTAGAAACTTTTAACAGTACGTTCGGAAAACCAAACAATTATGAAACAACAATACCAGAAAAAAAAGAGTGGCAGTTCGTTTACGACTTCGTACTCGAGGAACTTGAAGAATATAGAGAAGCTTGCGAAAAAGGAGACATCGTGGAAGTTTTGGACGCTTTGTGCGATATTGCTTATGTTTCCCTTGGGAACGGTACTATGCTACATGGCCTTAAAGATAAGATATGGCCAGCTTATCAAGAAGTACAAGCAAGCAATATGTCAAAAGCTTGCACCTCTGAAGAGGAAGCCTTGGATACCGTCAGCTTACGAAGTAAGGAACAAGGTGAGGCCTGCCATTTTGAGGAAATTGCGCCAGGACGGTTTATTGTCTATAGATCACGAGATAAAAAAGTAATGAAGTCAATAAACTACTTTAGACCTGATTTAACCCAGTTCTTTACAACAGATGAATTAGCTAGAAATTACTTAGCATCAACAATTATATAAAACTTAGGCTCCCGCAGGGAGCTTTCGTATATTTAGACAAATAAAAGGGTTATATGTATAAAAAATGTTATTCTACTAGATTAAAAAATAATAAATTCAAAATCCACTTATGGGATGAAGGAGGTTATGATGAAATCGAATGGACAAACCACGCTTATAAAGAATGTAAGGAAGATAAGTCTACACATAGAGGAATAAATGGAGAACATTTATTAAAAACCAACCAATGGTATAAAACAGACCCAAACTTACACTTTCACGATATACCACCTTATCAAAAATTCCTAATTGAAAAATATGGGATAGATGATACACCTTCAACGGGACATAGAGAATTATTTTTTGATATTGAATGTGAAATAGGGGGTGCACTTACTGAAGAATATATTGAAAGTGCCCCAATGCCTATTACCTCTATAGCCTATTGGGATAAAACACCTGATAAATGGGTTATTTTAATTTTAGATAGGAAAAATGAATTATCATATAAAGAACTTGATGGTAAAGAAGTTATACCTGTAAGAACAGAAAGGGATTTACTATTAAAATTTATAGAAAATTTTAGGAACATCAACCCAGATATATTAGTAGGGTATAATAGTGATTACTTTGATATTCCTTATATGTACTATAGAATGTGCAATGTAGTAGGGAAAGAATATGCTAATTATTTATCTCCAATTAATAAGGTAAACGCTAAAAAGAATAACCAATATTTTTTCAAACAAAACCAATTTGTTGATATAGTAGGTGTTGAATCACTTGATTATATTCGTTTACATAAAAAATATGCTTGGAAGGATGAACCTAGTTGGAAATTAGATGCCGTTGGTTTAAAATATGCTAATTTAGGAAAAGTTGAATATGAGGGGAATTTAGATCAATTATTTTCAACTGATATAGATAAATTTATTGAATATAACTTTCGTGATGTTGAGATATTACAAAAACTAGACGAAAAACTACAATATATAGCACTAACAAAGAATTTAGCACACAAAGGTAAGCACAACTATAGTGAAGTATATGCTAATAGTAAAACACAAGATGGGGCAATTTCTGCCTACTTATTATCACAGAATATAGTACCACCACCTAAAGAACAAAACCCACAAAAGAAGGATACATATGCAGGTGGTTATTTATTCTGCCCTAAAGCAGGGTTATATAAATATATGTTTGATGAGGATTTAACATCGCTATATCCATCTATAATCATGTCTATAAACATAGGTAAGGAAACATTCATAGGCCGCATTGTAGATGAAGATGACCGTAATAATCGATTGGGACTTAACGATTTAAAATCTAAAGACCCAAAAGAAGAGTTATTGGTTGAAAATGGTAAACAACAAAGAACAGTAGTTACCACAAGTAAACTAATAGAAATAATTGAATCCCAAAATCTAGCTGTAGCTGCTAATGGTTCAATGTTTAGAACAGATAAAGAATCAGTTTTATCTACTATATTAAAGAAATGGTTTGAAGAACGTGTTATATATAAAGACCGAATGAAAAAGGCATATATGTCTGGTGATAAAGAATTAGGTGAGTATAATTACTTAATGCAATATACAATGAAAATTTTATTAAATAGTTTGTATGGAGCAACAGCGTTACCTTCATTTAGGTATGGTATGAATTACCAATGCTTAAGTGAAGCAATTACATTATCAGGCCACAGAATAATCCAAGAATCAGCTTTATGTGCTAACCGCCATATGAATAAAGTTATGAGAGACGAAATAAAATTAGACATATAAACCCGCGCAAAACAATAGGTAACGCATTAAACGCGCGTAAAATGCGCATAAAATACATAAAATATGGCACTTAAAAAACAATCAATTAGAAAAAACCAACACATATCGGCAGCCGGTATTTACCTTCATAAAGATGAAATAATTCTAAGAAGCGAAAGTTGGACAGAAGCACAAACTAATTTCTTTAAAAAGATGCTTAGACAAGGAGGAGAATTTAAGGTTGCGGGTATCAAGTATAGAGTAGAATTAGATGAAAGGAATGATGTTGATTCTAAAGGAGAACGACCTAAAACAGTACCAAAAATCCCAGGAGAAAGAACGTTTTAAAACCCACAATATAAATGAAACATTTATTAGAAACACCTTGGTGGATTTGTGATGCAGATGATGAAAATTATTGTGCATACGTTGATACAGACTCAAATTACTTTAATGCAGAACCCTTACTACTTTATTTATATCCTAATTTTGAGGAATTTACGGATAAAGAAAAAGATAATCTTTTAGAAAAGGTAGCGTTAAAATACCAAGACATTATTAATGAAGATTATGATAGATTGGCACGTGAAGCGTTTAATGTAACAGAGCATAGGTTAGAAATGAAGACAGAATGTGTTATTAGGTCTGCCTATTTTAGAGCAAACAGAAGATACGCACAATGGATTACAAAGCAAGAAGGTATTGAAAAGGAATCTTTAGATATTAAAGGTTTAGAGTTTATGAAGGCTAATTTCCCACCTATCTTAGGGAAGTTTTTTAATGATATACTTCAACAAGTACTAAAAGGTAAGGAAAAGGATAGTATTTTAGAACAAGTTAAAGTATTTAAAAAACAAATATTAGATGGTACTATTTCATTATCACAGTTAGGTAACCCAACAGCAGTAAAAAAATTAGAAAAATATAGTGGAACTAAAGCTAGAGCAGGTGAAATGTTTACCGAAATATTAAAAGGAGCACCTGCACCTGTAAGAGCAACTATTAGATATAATGATTTACTAAAACTATGGTCATTGGATAAGAAACACAATTTAATTACACAAGCAGATAAAGTAAAATGGATTTATTTAAAAGACAACCCTTATAAGATAGAATCATTAGCATTTCAAGACCACGATATACCTGAAAAGATACAGGATTTCCTAGACAAATATGCAAATCGTAGAAAAGTGTTTGAGTCTATATTATTAAATAAGCTAGAAGGTTTCTTTAGTGATTTACAATGGTCATTAGATTTAAACCCTTATAAAAATCAATTCAATTTCTTTGAGATATAAAATAAATTTCGTATATTACAGTTATGATAAATAAAAACCTATTACAGAGCACAATATCTAAATATTATTTAGGTGACTTACATAAATCAGTTAAATGGAGAATTAAAGATGATTCATTAACTGTGTATGCCCAAAGTGAGGGATTAGTATGTAAAACCGTATTAAACACCTTTCCAGTACAAGACAGTGATATTGGTGTTTTTGATACTGATAAACTAGTTAAACTTTTATCTATTACTAATGGAGACTTATTAATGAGTTTAAGTGGTAATGGTGCTTTAAAAAATGTAATGTATATTGAGGACGCTAATTTTAATTTAACTTATACACTTGCTGACCCATTAGCAATAGGAAAGACAAGTTGGGTTACAGACCCGGAGTTTGATGTTGAATTAGAATTAGACGAAGAAGATATTACTCATTTAATAAAAGCTAAAGGAGCATTAGATGCCGCTAGTGTACTTGTTAAAACCACTGAAAATTTAGATGGTTCTTTAGTATGTGACTTTATGTTTAGTCCGGAGGCTATAGAAGATAATTACAGCAATAAAATATCATATCAAATTAAAGGTAAGATAAAGGAAGAGGGAATGCGTTTACCGTTTAACGCCCTTAAGTTTAGTGAAATATTAAAAAACAACAAAGATATGGATACAGCTAAATTATCTATAGCACCAAATGGAATGATGAAAATGGAATTCTCATCAGAACACATAGAAAGTGTTTATTATTTATTAAGAAACGAATTAAATTAACTTAAATTAAATATTATGTATAAAGACTCACAACCAAAAAACGACTGGGGTGTTATTAAAACAGATGACTTCAAAACAAACCCAAAATCTAACAGAAGATTTACTGTTATAGATGACTTTTATGAAAATCCACTAGAATTAAGAGAACATGCCCTTAAACAATGGTTCCACGATGATGCAGGGTACCTAGGATTAAGAACAAGAAAACAATTTTTATTTAAAGGAGTAAAAGAAAAATTCGAAAACGCCTTAGGTAAAAAAATATCTAAATGGGAGGGTTACGAAATGAATGGAAGATTTCAATCTCATAAAGCAGGAATTAATACTGTATGGCATTGTGATAACCAACAATGGGCTGCAGCTGTCTATTTAAACCCAAATGCTCCATATGAAGCCGGAACTGGGTTTTATGCTCATAAAGAAACCAGAGGGAGACATGCTAGTGAAAGTGAAGGAATGTTTAACCAACACACCTTTGTAGATGCAACCCCTTATGATAAAGTAGACCAGGTAGGTAATGTCTTTAATAGATGTGTTATATGGGATGCTGGTTTATTACATGCAGCACCTACATATTTTGGTTGGGATGTAGAATCATCTAGACTATCACAAGTATTTTTCTTTGATACTTTGAATTAATTTTATATACGTATAATCGAATTTAATATTGGAGTTTAGGACACGCTGTTATATTCACAAATAATAAACCGAGAGCTTCGGCCTCACAAAACTAAATGATATGAGTACATTATTCAATGAGCGTACACCGTTCGACTTACTATTCCGTAACCTATTCAAGGCAGACGGCGTTTTTCAACCAACAACGTTTGAAAACAAACAACCACACCCACTAGATATTTATTATGACGATGAAGGACTTCATTTTGAAGTTGCCTGTACTGGTCTAACTAAAAAAGATATTCAACTTGAAGTTGATGGAGATCTTTTAAAAATTATCTATGATAAACCTAACGAAGAAGATTTTGACTATAGTGGCTACATCTATAAAGGATTAGCTAAACGGTCTTTTAACTTAGGTTATAAAGTAGCAGCTAAATTCGAACTAGAGAAATTAGAAGCAGAAATGAAAGATGGTTTGCTTCATCTATTTATTCCAATTGCGGAATCTAAAAAAGCAAAAACAATTAAAATAAAATAAAAGTTTTACCAAAAAAGCGTGTCCTAGCGCAATATTATTCGTATATTCACGTCTAAATAAATAAGTTATATGACAACAAAAAGAAAGTCTATTAAGACTATTACCGATCCTTTACTGGAACCTTACTTTATTACTAAAGACGAGTATAGTTACACTATTAAAATGAATGTAACATCAGATGCGTCCCATTTTAGAGCTAAAGGTAAAACTAAGACTTATGAAAAGTCTTTGTATTATTATCCTACTATAGGAGCTGCTCTAATGAGAATCTCTGAATTACAGGCTAATAATAAGGATTATAGTCAATTAAGTGAATACATAGAAAATTATAAACAAGTAACATTAAATTTAAAACAGTACGTAGATGAAAGAGCTAAGAGCATTTTATGATGCAGTTATCGTTAAACCTATAGAAGTAGAAGAAACTGTCTATGGTAACATTATCGTTCCTGATATGGGGAAAGATACAAATACCTTTGGTGAGGTTATCGCTGTAGGTCCTGGTAGATATACTATCAGTGGAGTATTATTGACACCACAAGTAAAAATTGGGGATAAAGTAGTACTCCCAACCCAAGGTTTTACTAAACTTCCATTTGAAGGGGTAGAGTATTACATTGGACCAGAAAATCAAGTTCTTGCAAAAGTTCAAGAAGCAACTGAATAATAAACTAACAATTAAGAAATGGAAACAAAGATTCATTATGGCAAAGATGCCAGAACAAAATTACAAAACGGTATAGATAAACTTGCTGATGCGGTTGTCGCTACTTTAGGACCAAATGGTCGAAATGTAGTAATTTTTAGAGGAGCACAAGAAGCACCTCAATCAACTAAGGATGGAGTAACAGTTGCAAAATCATTTTTATTAGATGATCCTAGTGAAGAATTAGGAGTATTACTAATTAAACAGGCAGCGGTTAAAACAGCGGAAAAAGCAGGAGATGGTACAACTACCTCTACTTTACTAGCAAGAGAAATGATTAGAAAGGGATTATCTCATCTTGATAATGGAGAAAATGCTGTTGAAATTAAAAGACAGATTGAAGGTGCTATTAAAGAAGTAATATCTGAACTAAGAGAATCAGTATCAGAAGACATATCAGCAGAAGGTCAATTGGAACAAATTGCAACTATATCAGCAAATAATGATATTGAAACTGGAAAATTAATTGCTCAAGCGATTGACAAAGTAGGTTTAGAAGGTGTAGTACACATTGAAGAATCTAAAACAGGAGATACTTATCTTGAAACGGTAGAGGGTATGCAGTTTAATAGAGGTTATAAATCACCTTATTTTGTAACTGACAATAATACTATGTCTTGTACCTTAGATAATCCTTCTATTCTAATTCTAGATCAGAGATTAAACACTGTAAAAGAATTGTTACCTATATTGGAAGCAGTATCGTCACAAGGTAAATCATTATTGATTATTGCGGAGGATATTGACAATGAGGCATTAGCTACATTGATTGTAAATAAAATGAGAGGTACAGTTAATGTGTGTGCTGTTAAAGCACCCGATTTTGGGGAAAGAAGAAAACTTGTTTTAGAAGATATTGCTAACTTAACAGGAGGTGTAGTATTTAGTAAAGATAAGGGTATGAAACTTGATAAATTCAGTTGGGATTGGTTTGGTGAAGCAAGAATTGCAACCGTTACTAAAGAACAAACAACTATTGTAGATGGAAAAGGAGATACAGATAAGATTGCAACTCGTATTGACCAATTACAAGAACAAATTTTAAAAAGTAAAACACCGTATGAACAAGAACAACTTCAAAATAGATTATCAAAATTTGTTGGGGGAGTAGCTATTGTACACGTAGGTGGAAGTACTGAAACTGAAATGTTAGAGAAAAAAGACAGAGTGGATGATGCACTTCACGCTACAAAGGCAGCAATTGAAGAAGGAATTGTACCCGGAGGTGGAAAAGCATTATTAGTTGCTCGTGAATCTATTACTAAAGGTACTATTGGGGCACAAATTGTATATGATGCTTGTGGTACTCCATTTGAACAAATTCTAACAAATGCCGGTATTTCTAAAACAGACTCTAGTATTTTAGCTCGTGATATTATAAAAGGTAATACCCTATGGGAATCATATAATCTGAAAACTGAAATTGTTGAAAATTTTAAAGAAGCAGGTATTATAGACCCAACTAAAGTAACCAGATTAGCATTAGAAAATGCTGCATCAGTAGCAGGAACAGTATTATTAACCGAGTGTACTTTAACTCAAGATAAAACGTCTCAACTTGAAAAAATGAGAATGTTAGATTCTAATGCCCAAATGGGTGCTGGAATGATGTAAATTAATATTAACAAGTAAATAAATAAATAAAAAAGAATGACAAAACAGGAAATTTTTGAGACAATTGAAGCGAACTTCAATATCTTAGCAGCAGAAAATAGTGGAACTACAAAAGCTAGTCAAGGACGAGCTAGAAAAGCGGCACAAGCTATTAAAAGAGTAATTACAGATTACAAGAAAGCATCTGTAGCAGAATCTAAATAATTTAATTGGGGGAGCTTGTCTCCCCCATTTATTTTTCGTAAATTAAAGACATGGAAAAACAAAAAACACAAATCGAAGAAACTAACATTTTAATCGCAAGGCGAGTACCACCTGGGGATAAATGGAGATTAGCTGCAAATGAACCAAGTGGTCCAGTTCACAAAACCCTAACTGACACCCTAGAAGCTTATATGACAAAAACGGGATTCAGAGGAGAATATAGATTAGCACCTCTAAAGGGAGAACTATATGCCATTAATGCTGAAGAAGTTAAAGTAACAATACCAGAAGAACAGAAATTCTCTATATATGGTGAGTACTAAAGAAAATAGTTTATTAAACGAAAAACACAGACCTACAACTTTAGAGACGTATGTTGGTAATGAGAGTTTAAAATCCTCAATTGCTAATCAATTAGCAGACAACGACATACAGAACTATTTATTTTATGGTCCTGCAGGAACGGGTAAAACAACCCTTGCTAAGTTATGTGTTAGAAACCTAGATTGTGATTATCTCTATATTAATGCCTCTGATGAAAGAGGGATTGAAACTATTAGAGATAAAGTATCAAGTTTTGCAAGTGTTGCTTCTTTTAAACCACTTAAAGTGGTGATTTTAGATGAAGCAGATTTTCTTACAATTCAAGCACAGGCTTCACTTCGTAATATAATTGAAACATTTTCACGTACCACTAGGTTTATTTTAACCTGTAATTATGTAGAAAGAATTATAGACCCCTTACAATCAAGGTGTCAAACATTTAAAATAATACCACCTACTAAAAAAGAAGTAGCAGCACATTTAGCCACTATTTGTGATATTGAAAGCATTAGTTATGAACCCACTGCCATTGGGAAAATTGTTAACAGGTTTTATCCTGACATTAGAAAAATGCTTAACACTATCCAATCAAGTAGTACTGGAGGTGAGTTAAAAATCGATGATTCTTTACTTATTTCTACTGGTTATATGTCTGCTATTGTAGGTGAATTAAAATTACCAAAACCACAAATCAAAAAGATAAGACAGATACTCGCTGATTCAAATGTTGATGATTTTGAAGATCTATTTAGATATCTATTTGACAATGCTAGTAAATACCTACCAAATAAAGAAGGTACTGCAGCCATATTAATAAATGATCATCAGTATAAAGCTAATTTTCGTTTAGATAAAGAAATAAATTGTATAAGTTTAATAACAAATCTAATAAATAATAAGTAATTATGAGTCAAGCACCACAAGCACCACAGTTAAACATAGATTTAACTAACACAACTGGAATAACTAATGAAGAAGGTGGAAGCATCTTTATGAGTGGAGTTATCCTAAGAAAAATTTCTAAATTCGTAGCAGGAACGGATAATGATGCTATCATGCCTATTCCCGTTTTTTATGACCCAACAACAATGAAAATACTAGGTGAAGGAATCCCGGTTGAATTAAGAGAGGAATTAAAAGACGAATTAGTATAAATGAAAAATATATTTGATTGGATAAAGGAGATTAATTCAAAAAAATCACCTGCATCGTCTTTTACTGATAAGGATTGGGAATTGTTTAATTCATATATGATCCATCGCTTTATGAGTCAGAACACTGACTATATAGAGGTGGTTAATCTTGTACAAGAATTCCCTCCCCAAGAAAAGATTATGATATATAATGTGTATAAAGAATTTATTCCTAAAAACAATAAATGGAGTAAATACATAAAATCATCAATTAAAAAAAGAAATGTTATATTAATAGATAATTTAAGAGACCACTTTAAATGTTCATCAAGAGAAGTCAATGAGTACCTAACTTTGTTGGATACCACAGAGATAAATCGTATATTAACGGATAGAGGGTTAGATAAAAAAGAAATTAAAACTATATTAAAATGAGTAAATTAGTAGATATGTTAAGAACATCTGCACAGGCAGATAAAGCAAAAGCACTATTATCACTTGAATTACTAGGTGATAGAGCAGTTGGAATTGGAGACCATTCAACCGGAGACTTTTATAAGAATGCTGAAGAAGCACTTATTATGTTAGTTGACGCTGATGATAGATTAGTAGCAATTGATAAATATTTTTCATTAGAACAACAAATCAATGGGTAGTTCAGTATCAAAATATTTAGAGGAAAATGTAGGCCATTTTGGTAATAATGCAAAAGAAATAGTTATGAGCGATAGAGAAATTATGAATGCAAAAAACCCTAAGAAAATTCAGGAATTTATGGATGATGAAGTCAACCAAACAATAACAATTTTTGAAGAAGAATATCCCGATTTATCTAATGAGTTTATTAAAATCCAAGCCGAAATGTATGCAATGTTTGCAGCTAAACATATGGATTATGGTTTAAATAACATTGCTTTAGGCGGAGATATCGTTAATAATAGCAATGATAAACAATTCTCATTAACTGGGTTATGTATTAGGTTAACTGATAAAATATCACGTTTAAAAAATCTATTAGTTAATGGTAGGTCATTTGTTAAAGGTGAAGGTATGGAAGATACCTTTATTGATATTGCCAATTATGGAATCATAGGATTGCTAGTTGGTAGAGATAAATGGAAAAAATAACAAAAAATAGGTTATGGCTAAGAAATTACCAAGTATTGTAAAGGAAATAAGAAATAATCCACCTTCACCAGTGAATTATGCTTACCAAAAGAATATATCGTATTCTCAAATGTCTATTTATAGAGGCTGCCAACATCGTTGGAAACTTCAATATAAGGACAAGATAAAACGATTTACTTCTTCCATACATACTGTTTTTGGGACTGCTGTCCATGAAGCGATGCAACATTATTTAGATGTGGCATATGAAAAGTCTTTTGCAGCCGCTGATAGAGAAATTGATATACAAGAATACTTCCAAGAAGCTTATATAAATGAATATCAAACTCAATATAAAAGGAATAATGATTCTCATTTTTCTTCTGCTGTTGAAATGAGAGAGTTTTTTGAGGATGGAATTGCTATTTTAGAATGGTTTAAGAAAAAACGTAGTAGGTATTTTAGTAAAAAGGGTACATATTTAGTAGGTTGTGAAATACCTATTGTAGTAGCACCAAATAAAATGTTAAATAATGTGTTATACATGGGGTATCTTGATG
>Ga0209712_10004347_pt1 | contig 11286 bp, 13 predicted proteins | sample ArcOceMetagenome_FD_187443 | JGI IMG/M metagenome (GOLD analysis project Ga0209712, IMG submission 187443) | Marine eukaryotic phytoplankton communities from Arctic Ocean - Arctic Ocean - Greenland ARC118M Metagenome (SPAdes) (version 2) | ecosystem: Environmental > Aquatic > Marine > Oceanic...
TACAGCCCCATAGGCATCGACCATTACGCCCAAAAAACAGACAGCCTCTACCAAACACAAAAAACCGGAAACTTACGCCGCAACTTTCAAGGCTACACCGGAGACACTAACCAAACCGTGCTAGGTTTTGGCCTCTCCTCCATCAGCCAATTTAAAAACGCCTATTTTCAAAACACCACAGACGCGTCTGCCTACACAGCGGCAATCAACGCACAAACCTTTCCACTTTCCCGAAGCCTACACCTAACCGCCGACGACAAAATACGTGGCAAATTAATAGAACGCCTAATGTGTTATTTCGAGATTAATTTTAACCACTACAAAAGCATCGCAATTCCCCACCAAGCACTATTGGCGCTGGAGAAAGATGGACTAGTATCAATAAGCGGAAACAGATTATCCATCACCGAGCAAGGCAAGCCATTCGTCCGAATAGTCGCCGCCTGTTTTGACCCCTATTTAAAAAAGGAAGAACGCCGCCATGCGAAAGCTATTTAGAATAGCTGGATTAAAAAGCGCCGCCATGCCAAAGCCATATAACAGCAGCTTTTTTCAACCTGCCTTATTAGAACTCGGCTTCCGCCCATTTTTCTTTTTAGGCGCCCTCTATAGCCTCATCAGCCTTTTAGTCTGGGGCGGATTCTACGCAGGCCAAATAGTCCCACCCGCATTTCTAATTGATCCCGTATCCTGGCATATCCACGAAATGATCTACGGTTTTACAGTCGCGATCATCGCAGGGTTTCTGCTAACCGCCGTTGTAAACTGGACAGGCTGCGCCCCAATAAAGCAACGCCAATTAGCAGCACTATGCCTATTATGGTTAGTAGGCCGAATTGTTATTAACATCGACTTAGGCTTACCGTTTTGGTTGATACTAATATTAGAAACCAGCTTTATTCCAGTACTACTAATAGTGTTGGCGATACCCCTAATACGCGCTAACAACACAAGAAACTTTCTCATCCTGTTACGCCTACTGGTTCTATTCGCCTGTGACGTATGGTTTCTTAAAACCGGCAGCAAAATGCCCCTCTATATCGCATTGATGATGGTACTAACCATGGTCTCACTCATCGGCGGACGCATTATTCCAGCCTTTACCGTAGGCGCCCTGCGGCGCACCGGGATAGTGGTGAATCAAACAGCTCAGATGACATTAGATCGAGTAGCAGTGGCATCCCTAATTGCCGTAACAGTCTGCCTAATTTTTGTGCCAGAAACGCGGTTACTTTCCCTATGTGCACTATTCTCGGCCATCGTCCACGGCCTACGCATGCGTCACTATCACAGCCTAAAAACCGCTAGCGACCCAATGCTATGGATCTTACACCTAGGTTATGGCTGGCTTGTAATAGGGCTTATTCTGTTGGCACTAACAGGGGTAGGGGTGTTTGAAATCCCCGTGGTTATTCACGCTCTCACCGCAGGCTGTATTGGCTCCATGACACTGGGCATGATGACCCGAGTAACCTTAGGTCACACCGGCCGACCCTTAGAGTCATCAACACTAACAACCCTGTCCTTCGTACTCATGCAAATCGCCGTCGCAATACGCATCCTAGGCCCCATGCTTATTCCCCAAGCAACAGTCCATTGGATTATCTGGTCAGCGGGACTCTGGACAACATGCTTTGTTATCTACCTGTTTGTGTATGCACCCATGCTGTTTAAGCCAAGGGCAGATTAGCCATAACCCGGTCATCCCAGCTCAAATACCCGTCACCCCAGCGAAGGAACGTCACCCCAGCGAAGGCTGGGGCTGGGGTCTCAGTTGGATTCCCGCCTGCGCGAGAATGACGAAGTAGCCCTCCGAAAGCCCCCACCCCAAACCCTTCATCTGCACCAGTGGTCAAAAACACCGTGATCCAGTGAAGGTAATAGCTATTGCGTACAACACTAGCCCCATTTAACACCTATCCTGAAAACCATTACCCCTCAACCTCACCAAGATAATGACGTTTGACGTAACTCGTCAATACCTGATAGGATCACCATGATAAAAGGGTTTAAATGTAAAAAGACTCGACTGTTGTTTAACGGCGGCCGAGTAGCAGCTTTCTCAGGTTTTAAACGACAGGCTGAAAAGCGCTTAAGAATCCTAGATGCTGCAAACGCCCTTGAAGTGCTAAAAGCGCTGCCAAGCAATCGATTGGAAACATTATCAGGCAGCAGACAAGGCCAGTTTAGTATTCGTGTTAATCAGCAATGGCGAGTCTGTTTTCGTTGGGACGACGAGGCTTATGATGTCGAAATTGTAGATTATCACTAGCGCCAACAGGATTGATGGCAAAGAGAATCGAACACAAGAGATAAGAGAGTAGGTAACCAACATGACCAGAGACGCAATACACCCAGGTGAATTTCTAGCCGATGAACTAGAAGTCATTGGCATTACAGCCACCGAATTGGCACGCCAGATCGACGTACCCCCCAACCGTATATCGCAAATCATCAGAGCCAAACGCGACCTAACCGCCGACACTGCATTACGCCTAGGTCAATTTTTTGGCACCGGCCCAGAACTTTGGATAAACCTCCAAAAAGCCTATGAACTGGACAAAGCCAGAACAATACTCGGCCCCAAAATAAGCAAAATACATCCCTGGGCAGATACCGCACGCAAAGCCAGCTAAAATAATAGTGTCTGGCAACTGGCGCATAGTATTTCGATTTGAAGATGGCGACGCATATATTGTCAATTACGAGGATTATCACTAATGAGTCTGCAGCAACATAATCCCCCACACCCCGGGGCATTGATTCAGCGAACTTATATCGAGCCTTTTACCGAAATTACCGGTAACAAAATTGCTGACCGGTTGGGTATAGCGCGTAGCACGTTTAACAGGCTGCTCAATGGCGTATCTAATGTGTCGCCAGAAATGGTAGTTAGATTGTCCGCCGTATTAGGTGGTTCCGCAGAAAGCTGGCTTACTCTCCAAGAGCGTTATGATCTATGGAAGGCAAGGCAGGTCGTTCATACCAAAGATCTTCATCGAATTGATTTTAATAAAGTAGCTTAAAGCACCTGTAATACAGCCCAACCACGTCATCCCAGCCACAGCCCGTCACCCCAGCGAAGGCTGGGGCTGGGGTCTCAGTTAGATTCCCGCCTGCGCGAGAATGACGGAATACATCCCAAAAAAACCCCATGTGCTATACCTAAACTACCATCCAAAAAAAACACAACGGGGGATAACCACACCCCAGTCGTCTATATCCGTTAGACGAGATCAAAAATATCCAGGAAGGGGTGATCAGTGGCCGACAACCAAGCTAGCGATAGAAAACAAGGCAGCGACAGCACAAAAGGCAGCGACAGCATACAAAGCATATTCATCGGTCTGCGCTCAAGCCTTGCCCGCGCCGTCATGGGCATAGTGCCCCCGCGAGAAGTCGAAGACATCGTGCAAGAAACCTACGTACGCGTCTGCCAAGTCAAACACCCCGAAAACATCCGCCAGTCACGGTCTTACCTGTTCAGAACAGCACGCAACCTAGCCCTAGACTACCTAAAGCGCGCAGAAACCAAATACCCCGACGGCATGGACGAACAAGACATCGACAGCCTAGTAGACACCAAAGCAGGGGACGACAGCACCTTTGACCAAGTCACCAGCAACCAAGAATTTGCTCTGTTCTGCCAAGCCGTACGTCACCTGCCTGTCAAATGCAGAAGAGTCTTTGTGCTCAAACCGGAAACCAAGGTGACGATATGACGGACAATATAAAAAGCCCAGACTGGCTAAGACCCCTACAAAAAACCATCATAGCCGGCGCTAGCGCTATTATCATAGCCCTAGTTGCCGTACCTGTTTGGCTATACGAGCAAGGCCAAGACTCCCTAAGCCACTTAGACACCAAGATCGACCAGGTAGAGGTGAGGGTAGTAGAACAACTAAGCAACAAAATCGATATGTCAGAGAAAAGACTAACAGCCGTCGACCAGCGTTTGGAAACCAAAATAGACAAGCTAGAACTGGCAGTAGCCGGTAATGCACAAGCCATTAGCCGTGTGGAGGGTTCGTTAAATATAGTGATAAGCCTGCTTGAGAAGCAGTGATGTTTGGTTTTGGCTAACTTAAGCCATTTAAAAAGCCCCACCAATGTGGGGCTTTTTTGTGTCTGTATTAAAATGCTGAGATGCATAAATGTTATTCATCAATGCACAGAATTGTTGTCTATTGTTATTCTTAATAAAGTAATTCACGACTATAGAAACATGGGCGCTGTTATTGAGGAGGCCACAAGCTTTGCTCAATAGACCTACAATCTAATGGAATAGATTATGGATCCCGTAGCACTGCTTTTTGCAGTTTATTTGGACAGCATTGCCAACCATCTAACCACCCAAGCAACGGATGCAATGGGTAGTGAAGTTAAGGCTATTGCCATTACCTACCAAGGTATCGATGTTTCGTTCCAACACCAAGGATGGCGGGTTAAAGACAAAACTGTCTGCCAACCCCATCAATCAAAGCTAACCCAATACTCTAAATGCACCCTAGCGGCTAAAGCCCTCTTTGGGGATCTGTGTGCTCGCCTATCAGAAAAGCCAAGTAAGCATTGGCGGCATGGTAGATCGAAAACTATGTACTGCAATGCTGCTGTGTCGTATCAACCGACTGTTGCAAGTATTGGTAAGGCTAGTGATGAGACTGGGGATGATAAGGCTAGGGCGGCTTGTAATTTGGCCATTGCAGCGGCATTGGGTAGTCGTGATCCGGCGGTGATTGGGGAGAGGGATAGGGTTTGTGGTGGGTAGGGTGTTTGTTTTAAGTGCCGCCGTAAAGTGGCCGCTAGTAAGCCTCAATGTACTAAATTGATCGAGAGATCATTTAGGCTAAAAGTAAAATTTAGCCTTAGATGTTCCTCTGTGATTACATCATTGCTAATGACAGGAATAGGAATAAATGACTTCACCTGAAGAATTCAATAAATACACGTCAGTTGATGCATCAGATTACAAAGAATGCCTAGGTATGCTGGAGCGTGAGTATTGCATAGACGGAATCAATGCCCAAATTCGGATGCATTTTATAAAGTTTGACGGAAATGGCGTTCCGATGGTGAAAGCTCTTGCAAAGATGCTCTACACATACATCATCGATTACTGTATCGCCGCTCGAAATAGACCAGAACCCCTTACTACTCGACAATCAGCTAAGTTGACAAAACAAGCGAGAGATCTCTTTCGCCATCCTGAAGTTTCAGATGCCTCACCAGACAGAACAGGTGAGGCAGGAGAGCTACTTCTGTACTTTTTGATAGAAGCTGTATTGAAAGCTCCACAAGTAGTATCGAAGATGGAGCTAAGAACCAACCACAAAGATGAAGTAAAAGGATCGGACGGAATACATGCGCGCTTTAATACAGAAACGGGAATAGTCGATTTTTTCTTTGGTGAATCGAAGCTATACCAAGATTCCGCTTCTGCAATAGCTGAGGTAATGAAAAGCGTTGATCAATTCCACGATATAGAAATGTATCAACATGAATTTGCCATGGTCACCAAGCATTTTAAATATGCGGATGAGAAAACGCGAGACGCCATTTCATCGCTAGTCATCAACGGAGAACCAGGTCCTCTAGTGAGTATCAATCATGCCTGCTTGATTGGGTATCATTTTAAAGGATTTACAGGGTTATCCAAAACAGCTACGCCAGATGAAATTCTTGAAGAATTCCTTGAGGAGTTTATAAAGGATGGAGAGAGATTGGCAAACCTGATACAGAGAAGGTTTGATGAGTTCAGTAGAAAGAATATCAAGTTCGATATTTTCTTCCTACCTTTTCCATCTGTAGCTGAATTCAGGAACGCATTTAATGCAGCACTTGATTAAGGATGACCATGTGAATATAGATATTTTGATACAAAATCTTGAAATAGCGAGCATTCTCCAACAGTTCCCTGAGAGCTTTCAGTCGAATATCAATGTAGATTTTGATGACAGGGAAATAAATAGCCTAGCAGGGTATGCCTCCATGCTATCGCTGTCAGCTGAGCCAGCTGATACCTCATTGTCCTATGAGATAATTACAAGATTAATTGAATATACTAATGGCCAATGCAGCAGAGTTGTTTCGGCAGCTGATCTTATTTTTTCAAGACTTGGAAATTTTCCTGGAAGGAGTCTACTCCGCGACAGACACTGCGACTCATTCGGGATGCCAATATCCCCATCGCTGAAGCTGGAGTGTATCGCAAGGGAAGCAGAAAATACCGCATATATAGATGACGACAGAAGTACTCTGCTAACTGATTTTCAATATAAATTTCTTAGCTCTTTAGATGACGAGGAGTCGCTTAGCGTCTCCGCTCCAACTTCGGCGGGGAAGTCCTTTGTCCTTAACTTAGATCTTGTTAGAAAAGTAAAATCTGGTTTTGGGCAGAGTATTGTCTATGTAGTCCCTACCAGAGCTTTAATCTCAGAGGTTTCACATCGAATTCGTACTACTCTGAGGAACGAAGGCCTCAATGATGTTATCGTTAGAACAGCTCCATTCCCTGTGGCCAAAGAGAAAATAAAAAAAGCTGTTATATATGTTTTTACTCAAGAGCGACTGATGAGCTTCATTAACTCTCAAGATGGAAAGCCATATATATCATCACTAATTGTTGACGAGGCACATGAAATACAAAATGGGAAGCGAGGGATAATACTACAAAACGCCATTGACATTACACTCTCTAGATTTGGCGCAATAACAATACTATTTGCAAGTCCATTAATAAAAAATCCAGCGTATTTTTTATCGCTTTTTGGAAGAACAGCCAATGGCAAGTTTTTTGTGGAGAAGGTATCTCCAGTGTTCCAAAATATAATTCTGGTTTCTGAGGTGAAGTTAAAGCCGACAGAGCTAGAAATATCATTATTGAGTAGAGCTAAAACAATTGCAATCGGCCGAGTCAATACCAACTTCAGATTCAGAGATGGAAAGGCGCTGCAGAGGGCCAATTTTGCACTTTCTATCAGTTCGAATAATGAGTCGGTGATATCTTTTTCTAATGGGCCTGCCGAGGCTGAAAAGGTTGCATGCCATATAGCCGATCTTTCGCTAGAATTCGAGCCAAGCGATACTATCCTGGCATTCGTTGACTTTATTAAACGTGAAGTGCATATAGAGTACCCACTTGCGGATTGTATAATGAATGGAGTTGGGTTCCATTATGGAAATATGCCCTCCTTAGTCAGATCCGGTGTTGAGAATTTATTCAAAAATGGACACATTAAAATTATTTGCTGCACGAGCACTCTCCTTCAGGGAGTGAATCTGCCTGCAAAACACATCATCATTGAAAATCCAATGTCTGGTGATTATCCGATGACAAGAGCCGACTTTTTGAACTTAGCCGGTAGAGCTGGGCGATTACTTCATGAGTTTCATGGAAACATCTGGTGCATTCGACCAACAGATTGGAGAACCGATTGTTACAGTGGAGATCGATTGCAAGAGATATCATCGGCCATTAGCAATGTAATGCAGGACGGCGGACTAGTTATCCAAGATATTCTTAGTAATTCAGATAGCCCACAGATTAATATAGATGAAGCGGAAGCCGCACTTGGGAAACTATACCATGATTACTTAGTTGACCCTGACTTAGCTTTTGTTGAAAAGTATCGAAATGAACATAACTCAAATTCTCTTGATGATACTATTGATGCAATACGCTGTATCGAGGTATCGCTTCCCATAGAAATACTTGAAAACAATCAATCTTTGAGACCTGACCATCTCCAGAATCTTTATATACATTTAAAGGAGATAACTGCTGTAGTAGATGCCATTCCTTTGTCCCCCTATACAGAAGGGGCGAAGGTTAGAATGGAAGAGATTTTCCAAGTGATAGCAGTCTCCTTTGAGTGGGATATTAGTGACCGTTATAGATCATGGGTGAGCTTCCTTGCTTACAAGTGGGTTTGGGGGGAGCCGATTGGAAGAATACTATCTGACAGAGTCTCTTATATTAAAGAGAAAAATACTGGATCTACTGTTTCTTCAATTATTCAAGGATGCCTCAGAGTCTTGGAGACGGCTGTTCGTTTCAGGCTTGTTAAGTATTTTTCTGCATACATCCAAATATTAAGGTATGTCGCTCTAGAGGCTGGGTTTGATAATGAAATAGAAAATATCGAGCCATACCATATTTACTTAGAGTTCGGATCATGTAATCGGCATGCATTAAATTTAATGGCTCTCGGTATATCAAGATTTACGGCTCTACATTTGGAAAATAAGTTCGATTTACCCGCTGATGTTGAAGCAGAGGCATACCTTGAAGAAATAAAGAAAATCAATATAGATTCAATGGATATGCCTGCTCTTTGCAAACAAGAAATAAGAGATCTTGTCCCATAAATATGCATCCAAATTATGTCCGATAAAGACTATTGTTTGTGATGAGCTGCGTACGCTGGTGATTGCCGGTCAATGTTAGTCAGCGGCAGTCACTGGGCGCCATGACAATAACTTGATAATTTCTGTGAGGCGATCACGGGTTATGGAGGTATCACTTTATGAAAGCGAAAGCGTTTGATAAAAAGTTTGATGACAATAAGGTCTATATTATTGATGACTTGGTTCTGTCTACCGCTAAGCGGCCTAACCGCGAGCAGAGGCGAGTGAATGTTGATTTTCCGGTTTGGATGATTGAGTCGCTGGATAATGAGGCTGCGCGATTGGGGGTTACGCGGCAGTCGATTATTAAGGTTTGGTTGGCTGAGAGGTTGGAGGGTTTGGGTGGTGTGAAGGGCTGATGTTTCTTGCTGGGCTTTTTGAAAGATGGACTCTAGCGCCAGCCGTCGCTGGGGTGACGTTTTTTCGCTGGAGTGACGGATTTACGAGTACTGGGGGTTGCAAGAATCACAGGTTTTCTAGCCTGCAGCCTTTACAATTAAGCCCCCCTGAAACACCCAATGCCTCTTCTAGGCTAGCCTATAAATAAATTTCCATTTCCCAAGCTATTCACCCAGAATGCAAACTCGTTTTTTTAAGTGGCGGGGTCTCATGGCCCCGTCACCGATTTAGTAGAGTGAGTTTTGTTGACTATGAATACCGAAGACAGATTGCCAATTATTGTGGGTGTGGGGCAGGTTGTGGACCATTGGGATGGTAGCGATCTTAGCTTGGCGCCTAGCCCAATTGGTTTGATTACGGAATCTATTAAGCGTGCTCAGGCGGATGCTGGGGTGGCGGATCTTGGTGACAAGCTGGATACCTTGGCGGTGGTGAGGGCGTTTACGGATTCTTTGCTTACGCCGTTTGACCCCTTTGGTAAGGCGAAGAACTTTCCTGCGGCGGTTATTGATGCAACTGGGCTGCAGCCTAAGAAGACCATTTATTCTACGGCGGGTGGCGAACAGCCCCAGTCGCTGGTGAATGAGCTGTGTGAAGACATTGCCCGCGGTGATATTCGTTTGGCGATGATCACCGGTGGTGAGGCGGTGGCTGCGCTTAAAACGGCGTTGAAGAAGCGGTTTACGCTGGATTGGTCGTCGGATGCGACTGCTGAGGTCGATGAGCGTGGTGCCCAGACGGACTTTATTTCTATGTATGAGGTGCTGAACGGCATGGGCTTGCCACCGCAAACGTATGCGGTGATGGAGGAAGCTCTGCGGGCTCGGTTGGGTCTGTCGAAGCTGGATTACTTGGGTTATATGGCGGGTATCTGTGCGGGGTTGTCTACGACGGCTGAGCAAAATCCTTACTCGCAGTTTCCTGAAGCGCGGTCTGCGGCGTTTCTGTCGCAGCCTTCGAAAGATAATTACCCTATTTGCGACCCTTACCTTAAATGGCACATTGCTCAGGATGCGGTTAATCAGGCGTCGACTTTGATGCTGACGAGTGTTGGCTATGCGAAGGAGCTGGGTATTGATCCTGATAAATGGATCTATCTGCATGGCTATTCGGATGTTAAAGAAAAGCTGGTGTCTGAACGCCCTGATTTGTCCAAGTCTAGGGCGCTTGAGCTTGCTATTGCTGGCGCTATCGACAGTGCGGGTATTGCTGCTGAGCGTATTACTTACCGTGATATTTACAGCTGTTTTCCGATTGTTGTGCACCTTGCGGCGGAGGTGTTGGGGCTTGACCCTTTGCAGGATCAGATGAGTATGACCGGTGGGCTGCCGTTTTTTGGTGGTTCGGGGAATAATTATTCTACCCATGGGATTGCCACGATGGTCGAAACCTTGCGCCAGGATCGAGAGGCTTATGGTTTGGTGCTGGCCAATGGTGGCTTTATGAGTAAGCAGTCGGCTGGCGTCTATTCGGCGAAGGCACCCGATAGCTGGGCCGATGTTTCCAGTGCGCATTTACAGGCGGAGGTAGATACCCAGCCTGAACCCAAATTGCTGGATGAAGATTGCACGGCGGTTATTGAGGCCTACACAGTGCGCCATGGCCGCCACGGTGTTGCCCATGCGTATTTGTTTGCGCGTAATAGTGAAGGCCGGGTGATGGCGACGGTGCCGGTAGATCACCGCGCGACCATGGATGCTCTGCACACATTTGATAGTCCGGTTGGCCAGACGGTTAACATTATTCATCGAGAGGGTAAAAATATTCTCTCTAATCCCCAACTATTAGGTACTCCTATGTCAGACGATTTTCTCGCCCGCGATTTTAAATACGTAGACCTTAAACGAGATGGCAATGTGCTTGAGGTTACGCTTAATCGCCCTGAGGCTTACAACGCACTGTTTAGTGCGGCGCACTTTGAGTTGGCTGAAATTTTTGATGAGTTTGAACGCGACCAAGATCTTTGGGTAGCTATTGTTACTGGTGCTGGCGAAAAAGCCTTCTGTAGTGGTAACGATCTTAAGGTGTCGGTGAGCGGTGGTGATATGTCGATGCCTGCGTCTGGATTTGCGGGGCTATGCGCGCGAACCGATCGCGAGAAGCCGGTTATTGCGGCGGTTAATGGGGTTGCGATGGGCGGCGGTTTGGAAATTGTGTTGGCCTGTGATGTGGCTATTGCTGACCCTATGGCGAGCTTTGCGCTGCCGGAAGTGAAGGTGGGTCTGTTTGCTGCAGCAGGTGGGGTGCAACGTTTAACCCGCCAAATTGGTGAGAAGGCGGCGATGGAACTGATTTTGACGGGCCGTAAACTGGGTGTCGATGAGGCTTCTGGGTTGGGCTTAATTAATTCTATCTCGGCGTCGGGTGATGTGATGGGTGCTGCCCGTGCCTTGGCGCAAACCATTGCCGGTAATTCGCCGACGTCTATTCGGGCGTCGAAGCGTGTGCTGAATGCGGTTGATGATTTAGGCAAATGGGATA
>Ga0209712_10004348_pt1 | contig 11284 bp, 13 predicted proteins | sample ArcOceMetagenome_FD_187443 | JGI IMG/M metagenome (GOLD analysis project Ga0209712, IMG submission 187443) | Marine eukaryotic phytoplankton communities from Arctic Ocean - Arctic Ocean - Greenland ARC118M Metagenome (SPAdes) (version 2) | ecosystem: Environmental > Aquatic > Marine > Oceanic...
ATGGCGGAACAAGCAGCAATGTGGCAATTTGATAAAGGATGAAGCATTGGGAATGAAATACCGAGAAGAACTAAAATTGCGAGTCTGAGGTCTAAGCAAAAGTGCAGTATTTGTACACGTACACGTACGTAGGTAGTAACCAGTAATTTGTATGAAATCGTGAAAAATTGATTATCTACAGGACATATGACAGTACGTTCCCTCGTAGTGAGTTAGGATACACTAAGACTTGTGAGTAAAATCTACAGTACGACCGTGACATTTCTTCTGAGTGAGTGAGTCTTGTATGTCTGTCTGTCCACTTTCTGTCTCCGCCACATCCTTTATTTGTGGTAGACATATGTGAGTTTCAAGTTTCAAGCATTACGACCAGTCCTCGTAGTACGTAATAGTACTGCTAACTGTAGCACCAAACCTGGAGCCTCCTGGAGTTTGATTAGAGCACAAAGCCTACAGTACTGTGTATCCACCATACGTAGTTCAGGCATAGACTCATTAGAACTCAAGGTTATCCGATTGAATGAAATATGCTATGGTATCAAAATGGCACAGGAGAAATGTACAAGTATTTGCACTGCTCCTGACAATATTTGTATCAGTCGGAGACGCGTTTATCTCGATCCAGCAGAGGCACTGTTTTAGAGATGTAAACATTCAAGTAAAGCCACAACATACGCGTAGACCGTCACTCCACAAACACCATCTATCGAGGAACGAAAAGGACCCCCTTGATGAAAACATTCGAGCATACCCACAACAAACTCCCCACTCGGGAAGACATTTCTCCCCAACGCATCCAGCTCATCAACCAAAGTCCAGAATGAAACGTCTCACGCAGAGAATACTCAACCGTTTTAGTCGGCATCCCAACCGAGTTAAAACCAAGCGCTTTATGGAAGGCTGGTACTACCGCCTTACACTCCCAGAAGAAAATATTTCTTTTGCTTTTATTTTCAGCATTGAGGATCCAAACCCGTCTAAAAACGGGGAATTGGCTTTGAGTGCTGTTCAGGTGATGGGACCCAATGACGAATATGTAGTACAGTCAGACCCAGATCACAGAAAGTTCTGGGCATGGCAGTTTAGTCAAGCATTTGGCTGTGTTTTCGATTATAATGATGATGATGAGGGTAGTCACTACCCAGAGGCTTTGCCGCCGGATGATTTTCATGAACATGTCAAGTCTGGTTTTCAAATGCTTCCTGATCGATTGCAAGGAAAAGTTGATGGTCATGATGGCTCACTTGGTGGAGTATCAGAAGGACAGGGACTACCTCGTACTTGCGATTTTGATTTGAAAATTCGCCCTCTGTCAGGGTGGGGAGATGACGAGGATGGAGATGATGTGAACACATCTAGGTCACAGCAAAAAGCTACTGCAGGATGGCTTGCATCATACTCCGTCTTTGAACCACATTGGCAGGTTACAATGGCAGACGCGAGAGCTACTGGATTTGCTACTTGGAACGGGAAACGATACGATTTTGTTGATGCACCATTTTATGCAGAGAAGAATTGGGGTGGGTCGTTTCCTTCCAAATGGTATTGGGTTCAGTGCAATTCATTTGAAGGCTTTACATCCCCTGATGGCAGCTCTAGATTATCACTGACTGCCGGTGGGGGTATAAGAAAGGTCCCCTTTGGCAAAACAGAGGACTTGGGAATGGTATGTGTCCATCATAATGGAATTTTCTACGAAGCAGTCCCCTGGACAGGCGATATGGAATGGGATGTAGATCCTTGGGGGTCATGGTCCTTTTCAGCTAGATGTACATCAGGCAAAAGATTGTTCGAGATAGAGGTCCAGGCAACGTGTGACGAGGAGGGTGTAGCCTTGAGAGCCCCCACAAGTGATCTTGGATTGGTTTACTTTTGCAGGGATTCATTTTATAGCAATATCGAGCTCTCCTTGTATGAGCTAGCGTGGGACAGTAAGAAGAAGGAGTATGTCCGTGGTGATACAATAATAAAGAATGCGAAGAGTATCAATAAGACAGGTGCTGTTGAAATTGGTGGGGGGCCATATTGGAATCCCTGGAAAGGTAAATCAAAAATGAGGCAGCCATTGAAAACGTTGGTGCAATTGCCATATTTATTAAGGCGATAAGTTTGATGTAGAATAAATGAACCAATCCTGGTTGGTGTGCTAAAAGTTCTTTTTCGTTGGGGTTTGGGACTGTGGTTGATTTCGATTAGTGTTTATCAGTATCTACCGCCGATTTCAAATTCATAACAGAGTCCTTTCGAATCCAATTCAATACTGCAAACATTTTGCAGGAGTTTTCTGATCCGACTTTCATTCTTTATAAAAAGTCAAATGTGTCTTCTTTATTACACAACATCAACGCCTGTAAGTATACAAAACAATGGATAAGATGGATCTCATGCTCAGAGAGATAGAAATAGCTCCTACTTCTTCTTACAGGAAAGGAATATGAGCCAAACATCGGATCAATTCATATTTGGAAAATTCAGAGTGAATTCTTCATACAATTAAATTCTGAAGCACTATTTCTCGACAGATCTCTTCATCCTTATACTTTCAACTTCCCATACAAAATTGATCAGGTTAATGTTCCCCTTCCAACTACCTGCTTTATACATTCTGCGTATTTGGCACACATATTCTCGCAGAAAAACGTGTCATCGAAAGGAAGGCACACAGTGCTTAGACCCAACAAGAGAAGATTTAAGAGAAACTTGCAAATAGGAGAAGTGACCGTTGCACCTGCACCTGCACCAGCACCTGCACCAGCACCATTCACAACGCTGGGGTCACGCCCCCCTTTACCAAGAGTATCTGATTACTACTTGTTCTTCGATAAAATGATATTAATTTCGAACGAACCGAAAGCCAGAAAGAAGTTTAGAAAAGTCAAACGTCCGAAATCACAAAAGTACTAGTTCAAAAGAAGAAATGAGCTAGAATTGGGAAAAACGGTTGTGACAACAGCAGCAGGTAGAACCTTGCTGACAGAACAATAGTGCTGAAAGGGCGAAAAATAGAAGTATGGTGTCAGCTGAAGAGGAGGTTTCATGATCATCTTAATTATTAGTAATATGACTGTTTAGTCAAGTTTGCATTATTCATCCTAGGTACTAAAGCTTCCACTCCAAAGCACCCGATTACTCCCCCAATAGATGCAATTCAATTTATTTTACATTTATTTCTTCTTGTCATCGTGACGATCCTTGAAACCACATACAATTTTCTTTTTTGATTCAAACCCAGGACACAACGATCTTCGTACAAAGTGTCAAAAGAGGCCAAGATCATCATCACTCAATCTCCACATATTGCACAAAAACAGATAGACCAAACCAGGACAAAATTCCGTTGCCAGCGGATATTCTTGGCAAGATTTAGCAGCTCGGTTGATTTCACCTGAAAAGCAAATCAGTTAAGGGCAGCACCTCGACACCTTCACTCCTTCTTTGCGACCTTAGCCTGACTCGGCAAAGTATCAAGATCTCCAGGTGTCCAATTCCCATTAACAGAAGTCAAAGAATCTATAAAAAATTTGGCTTCCACTTCCATCTTAGCACGCATCTGCGGCGATAATTTCTTCTCGACCTGGAGAAGGCGCTTTAGTCTCGCTGTATGCTCCGTCCCAACTGTGGTCTTATCGTTCGGTACTGTGTTCATAATCTTGCAATCGCGAAAAGGGTCGCCCCGAACGCTCCTGTATACTGTAGATGAGTGACACGCTGTCTGATTTCAATACTGGTACAGCAGTAAAGATATCTGAATTTTTCATAGGTCCTAACATTTCTGAAATTGTGTTCGGGATCTTGCCAAAAATTGCGGGGCAACGCGAAAGAATATTTTGGCGAAGGGCATATATAATATGAAATTGTCCTAAAACGTTCCGACACGACGAACTTCCCCGAATTTTCAAATTTATGTTTACCTCTGGAGTGTGTCCGTTTTCTGCAGTGTGTCCGTTTTTATGGGTATTAATACCCAGTTTGAAGTTGGTGATCTAGAAGGGTTTCTTCTTAATTCAAATAATTCGTAATAGAGATATTTCTAAAAACAAGCTAAATACTTTATTTTATGCAACCAAACTTTATTCCGGTCTATATCTATAGCATATTGATCGCCCTCTTGGATATTGGTGGAAATGAAGGAGTGTGAGACGTCCGAAAACACGAAACTCACCTTTTTGCAGTACCAACGACTCCACAACTCCAGATAAACTCTATTAAAAAAATCAACTAAACGTTGACGATGTCTGTAAAGTGTTATTGAAAACAAAAATGTGTGAGACGTCCAATGCAATAGCACCATACGAGGGCATATTCCTCCGTTTTTTTAATATTTTATTCCTCCGGGTGTTGTCAACGAACACAATGCAGTAGTGTGTCACGGATACACTGCAGAAAACGTACACACTCTAGAGGTACCATTATACTACAGTAGCCATGATAGATAGTACACGTAGCGTATGAAATAACAATTGATTTTCTTTTTGAAAATGAAAGTTTTGAAAAGTCGATGAGCGGTTGCACAAGAGAGGAGCAGATCTAGTGCACAAAACTCACAACGAAGAACTCATTTTTGTTGAGCTCGAAAGACGATACCAAAGGCAATCCGTGTAGGTGTTGAGGGTTGGAGAAGTATTGGAACATCTTGTTGCTGGGGTTATCCATAAAATAAACTATAAAATAAACTTCTATGCTCTTTCGGCACATTCACAAAGTAGTACGTATGTATCCACGCCGTAGATTCAATGGATATACCACTCCTTCTCATCGTGACGAGCGCACTAGCGCCAACTCAAGCCATGTTACATGGTACAAGGTATGAAACGAAAGCAGAATGCGAAGTGCTGCTGCAGTAAACGTACTTGGTGGTATGTATTTGGTTAATAACCGCAGCAGGTGCAATTTCGAGCATTTTTTAAAAATAATGTCTGAATATTGTTTTGTATTGTTATCTCCCTTTCTTGAGTGCTTTGTGAGTCAAACGAGGCTTTGTCGTCGTGTATATTCCGTTTGTAGTATAACTTCTAGTGCACAAATCAAAATGTGAGCGGATGGATCAGCAAGAAAATTCAAAATCATTTTGTTTGAAAAAGGCCATTTTTCCGAATGACGACATCTTTTCAACCCAAACAGACAGCAACACCAACAACAACCAAGCAATCAACAACAACCAAGGCAAAGTACAAAGGGTAGCGGCACTGCCAAAGGTATAACTAAGACTCTTCAGGACTCTATGGATTAGAACAACACATAAATCCAGAGGAGAAGCCACGAATTCATAGTCGACAAAAGTTATATTTTCAAATTTATTCAATCATTGACCTCTCTTCATCATGCCAGAAATTAACATCGATAATCAAACAAAAGAGAGCAACCTCTTCTTTACCACATCGGACCTCATCAATAAAATCAATAAAGTTGTTGACAAGGAACACGAGAAATCGAATGATGGGTCAGAAAATCACCCTCGCTTCGAATTGCAACGGCGATTTGCTGATGGGACAACAAGGAAGGCTAGCACAGAAGAAGCCGCAGCTAACGATTTTCAAAGCAAGTTGAAACAGGTGAGACAATTAGATTGCGTTTCTCATTTTGGTGTAGACCGCGTACACGTAATGATTCTGAATATCCAATCATGGGCTCTTACAATTTTTGAAATGCCAACGTCGAAACTAACAAGGCAGCAATGGTTGCGCAAAATCTGCCCCCCGCTGCAAAACTAGAATGGGCAGAAACACAACGTCAAGAAGGAAACAAACTATTCGCCAAAGGTTTATATGAGGAAGCAATTGATGTGTATTTGACATGCCTAGTGGCGGCGGATAAAGACGCCCCCCCCGAGCAGAACAAGTCTGATAATGATGAAACTGATCTCAGCAACTCGTCCAATGATAACAAAGATACGATCATCGAAACAAAGATAGGTGATGATGACGATTGGGAACGAGTAGTGGAAAAAGAAGTGAAACTCCCAGTTCTCCTCAATTTATCACAATGCACGTTCAAGCTATCAATGCACAAGAAAACTTGCACCTTTTGCGATTTGGTATTGGAAATGGAATGCGGGAAGACAGAACCAAAAGTTTACTTTCGACGGGGGAGAGCAAATAATTCCATGGGCATGTATGATGATGCGAGACGGGACTTGGATATGTCGCTCAAGCTTTTAGGCAAACAGGAAAAGAGTGAAGAGGTGATTAAGATGGAACATTCTGTGAAAAAGGAAATGATCAAGCTTGATACAATGATTGAAAGTGCTGAGAAGAATAGGGCCAGACAAGAGAAAGCCATGAAACGGATGCTTGGAGGAAAATCCACGGATAATCCCACTCAAGAAAATACCGAATCTCGAGACGAGCCCAATAAAACCAAAGGCGAAGAAGAAAGTCTATACACTGATGTTGGAAGGAAAAGAGAATATTCTACACTACGAGCTCCACGTCGAAAAAATGAACCAAATCCTCTTCACCGAAATAGGGCATTTGTATGCTGTATGAAAGCGGCAGAACGTGGGCTTCGGAAAATACTTTACTTGCTCGGAGATGAAGATGCAATGAGCAAATCCTATGATAGTGAAGATGATAAAGACACGGCTAAGAAAGAAATGTAAAATGGGTGTGGTTTCGAAGTTTCTTACCTCCTTCTTTTGCTTTTCTTCCTTTTTCTTCAAACTGCTGAGGCGACGACTTCCGTGGACAGTCAACCTGACCCGAACATAGATTGATTCTGTTGAGTAGGGCTTATGTTGAATGTATGCGAGAAAAATAAGAACATTTTATTTGAACGAAAATTCGAAAAATGACTGAATACTATTGCTGACTGTTGTATCATACGAAGAATGAGACCAGATACATATTATAGTGATGGTTAATTTTAATGTGAAATGATTGAAAGTTACAGAAGTACAACTTCATCGGAGTTCAAGTCTGTCAAAATTATAGAATAATAAAAATTCCGTTCTCAAATGATCGGGCTGTGAAGGAAGTTCCGCAATACACAGCAAGAAGAAGCAAGCTGAAAAGAACTTTTTTAATTGATAAAAGAAGGACTCTAAATTTAAAGTCATAATCAAAGTCTTTCACATGTAACAGATAATGTTTATATGTATTGGATTGTGCTAGATTTGCTTTCATTTCCGTAAATGCATGACGAGCGATCATAGTTGTAGAATATTCTTGCTTTTGTTCTTCAAGTATCACAACTACTGCTGGTACAGGGGGCAAGGTCCATTAAGCTGGTGCAACCTATAGTACTATTTGTCAATACCTTGGCATCTCCTCCCCCGTTGACCCACCGTTTTACCTCCTCCTCTTGGATACGCATTTGTCGCCCTTAGACGTTTTACACATTCTCGTACATTCTTCATCGCTCTTGCCCTTAGAGGACCATAGATTACAGCATTCGTCGAAGGTGCTATGTTTTTTTGTAAGCAATGGGCTAGGGTCAGATGGACAGGTCGCCTGAAGGAATGTGGGTTTAGCGTTGCGAAGGGTAGTAGGTGCCGATACTAAGAAACTAGAAACAGGAGTGCTGATGACAAGGAAAGCAACGAGAATGGCAGTGCTGAAGAAGGATTTGGCAGTCATAGTATTGATTGTGTTGTTTACTGAGATAAAAGAATGATGTAACTTTCCGGTACGTGTAGTTGTGATTTCTTGCGATGATATTTTGTGAGATGTGCAATGTAACATCTTCAAAATCTAACGTTACGATCTTAGAAAATACGATGACACGTCAAACCAAGATCAAACTGTTCTGTTTCACCGATTCTTCTTCCTGATGTTCTTTTTGGAGCTAAAATACTTGTATTGATACGGATAAAGCTAGTACATTAACTCGGGATTCCGAGTCATGAGTATGTATATCTCTACCTACGTCTCTACCCCCCAGTTTGAAAGTTGTATCTGAAGCAACAGCGCAACAGGCATCACGCCATCACGAGACTAACCACTGCCCCCTAAATTCTACTAGCTAAAGTACTAACTAAAACATTCTGACCTCAGCTAAGCCTGCTAAAGCATTTAATAGCACAAAATATGGAAAGTGCAGCGGAGAGATCGAAGGTTGTTGTTGGCAATGAAAGCGCCCTTCGGCTTTTGAATAAGATGATGAAAAATGGGCTCTTCCATGACACGCAGCAAAATCACTACTTGTATTCATATCCTGACAACGATATTGATGATATGAATAGATTTATCAATAAGGCAAAGAATGAATTTCATCCTGATGATTGCAATCTTATTTTCCCACAAGCTCATGGATCTGATGACGAGGGTCGAAACTATATCATGACGAGAAAGTATCTGAGTTCTCAAATATTCGAACGAGTCAACGAGTCGGGAAGGATTTCGTTACAAGGTATATCCTCGGACATGCATATCACAATACAAGACGTGCAACAATCTGTGAGAGAGCTATGCGATATGGAGGATTCTAGCATTCATAATATTGGTGTGGAAGTGATAACTGAAAAGTATCTGGATGAGAAATGTCAAGAACTTCGAAATAGTATCGAATATCGACAGCTTATCCACGATGTCGCCAATGAATGGAATTTACCATTGCATTTCACTCTGGAAGCAATCAATAAACGAATAAATATGAATGGATTTTTCAATGGGATGCATTTGACAGTGGACTGCGATGGAGCGAAACAATTAGTTACAAATAATCACGAGAAGAACATGTTGAGTAGAGTTGAAGATCTTCTCGGGAGTGTCAAAGCGCCAAAGAAGATGGGCGAAGTGATGGAAAACATCCAATTGGATCCGATTCGAGTGTTGAATCATGTCAAGAACCTTTGTCAGAATAAAAGTTTAAAGGGGTCACTCCATGTAGACGAGTCCAACTCCATCAATGTTTCGACTGCATTTGGAGCTGTTTATACGCCTATCTGTTATGAGGAAAATCAGGAGAAGGGGATAATGAGCTTCTTTGATACAAACGGATATGTGACACTCCATCATGGAGATCAAGCGGGAATGTCAAAGAAATGGTTGGATGAATGCATCTTGAGGCACAATGTAAGTAAAATTACAACATATTTGCTGGTGCACCTTATCTCAGAGCATACAGTACAAGTACCTCATTCTATCAATTTACTTCATATCATAGCCGAGAGCAATCGCTCTAAAGGAATGCCTGATTCATCCAGATACAATTATGAAAGCCCAGTGTTTGATAGAGGATTCTGTAGAGGCCCAATCATTTCTTAATTTGGCATTGCATCTACCAGAAGGGATTTGCAGGGCCAATGTCGAAACTCTAATGTCGGACCACGTATTCAGTTCAATGGAAGAACTTGTGCAGTCTGGGTGCTTAATATTTCTGGGCGACGGAGAAACATTCTTCTTCAGCACTGGAATGATAAATAAGATTTCAAAAACATGCTTCCAGCCTTTAATTGAAGAGTACGCAAAACCCCGCGCGATGGAGATCGCCAAGTCACTTGACTCCGCATGCGAAGAATTGGAAGACGAGTTGCAAACGAAAGGAAAGAAAAGTAGAAACGTGAAGGCTAGGAGTAATACTGAAAGAAAATGCTCCAAGAAAAGGTCAACGTCTGAAAGCGATACGATATCTTACGGCAAAGTAGCTTTAACGTCCGTTGCTAATGCCGTTGCTGAAATGTACCCCGAATTATCAGACATCCAGGCAAATTATAGCGTTGATGTGGCGGCAGTTGGACTATCATGGGATGACGATGGTGACGATGGTGACGATGATGGACCTATATATTCCTTCTGCCGCCACGCCTTTGGGAACTCTGAATCTTTTGAAAAAAAATGTGCCGATGCCGTAAAAGAAGAACTAATAAAAATTATGGCAGAAAAAAAAGGGAGCACGACACACAATAGGGGATTCGGAGCTGCAAAAGTTAAGAATATTGAATTGTCCTTCGAGGAATCATTTAAAACGGCTTGCCAATGGCTGCAGGTGCTTGCAAAATTTCCCCAATATCTTCTCAACTCTGATGCTGACAGCAACTTTACAGAAGAGGCAAAGAAGGACTTTCTGAATGGCTGTGCCGCAGATTTCACGAGAAGAATGACAGAGTATTGCATTTTTAAGCATGGAGTTGAAGAGGTAAAATTCCATTTTTTTTCTAATGGCGAGGATACCGATAGTGCAGGATCTTTCTATTTGCCAGTGGATACAACGCAGAAAGAATTTCGTAAAGTGTTCTTATCTTGTCAATCCAGCAAAGGAGAAGAAGACCCACTGAAAATGTTACGAGAATACTTTCCAGGATCAAGTGGCGTTGAATTAGCGCGTGCGTGGAAATTTTGCGGAGGTGAAAATTATGCTGGTGGCGAAATAATTTTAGAGGATGGTGGAACATCGTATAAACCCGGCGACTTTGATCGTTTCCTCTCTCATACTGAAGAATCATGCCTATCAATATGCGGACTTCCATTCAAACTACTTGATAAAAAGTCTGAGAAACAGCTTCTATTTGCTCGCAAAAAAGAGCTACGGGCACAACTACAAGACTCTGTTTCTGAAAAGGATACCATCGAATTGTCAATCATGCTCTTATTCCAGCAATTGAAGAACACAGCAATATGTGGCGACAAGATTACATCGGTAGCCGTCGAAGTTTTAATTTCTGACAAAAAGTTACCAGAGAACGTTGCGGGTCAACTGATGAGGGCAACATCACTTCTTCAGTGCGGCGGAGAGATACCAACTGAAACTTTGAACATTATCAAAGATTGCGGTCTCAGCAGAGATGTAACTAAAATTTCAGAATCCGGAAAAGAAAACTGAAACTATCCGCATCATTTCAAAGTATCATTCTTTCAGTATCTTTCGTTGATGGAAATACAAGACTTCCAAAATAAACATATTTTTAAAAAGCTTACTGTTGAAGAACTACATGTACGTGCAGTGTACCCCCTGTCAAATTCAACAAAAAGCATTACATGGCCAAAATCGCAGTGAGCAAGGACCGACCCTCCTTAGCATAATCCATAGGATGAAGCGATTGGATACTAGTCTTGATTCTTGTTTCTTCCTGATGAGTTTCCTGTTTGACCTTGCACGTGAAAACCCATTCAGTATATTGAGCCTTTGCAAAGAAACCTTCATACGCTTCCTGTCCTCCCTTGTCAGGATCGGAGTAAATTGACTGCAACTCGTCAGCGCCCATGCCTTCCAAAAGTATATTTGCTTGGTCATCAAAGAAGGAAACCCAGGTGGTTGAAGTTCCATCAGTAATAGTTGCAGGAAAGATGTAACGATACATGCAACTATCGTAAGTTCTCTGACATCTCTCACAGAACCAGTTTCATCA
>Ga0209712_10004350_pt1 | contig 11283 bp, 23 predicted proteins | sample ArcOceMetagenome_FD_187443 | JGI IMG/M metagenome (GOLD analysis project Ga0209712, IMG submission 187443) | Marine eukaryotic phytoplankton communities from Arctic Ocean - Arctic Ocean - Greenland ARC118M Metagenome (SPAdes) (version 2) | ecosystem: Environmental > Aquatic > Marine > Oceanic...
GATGTGATTGAAGGGTTATGATAGAATAAGTTATCTTGATAAATCAAGAGTAGACATGATATCCACATTAGTATACTGTATTGTTGTCATACGGAAGAACCAAATTGCTCAAAGTCATGGTGACCACCTGCCTTGCTTGAACTCGTCGTCGCCGCCCTACTCAAAGTTGTTGTCCGCTTTGCTGAAAGTCGTCGTCATCCCCCGCTTTGTTGGAAGTCATCGTCATCTCCCACACGTTGTCAGTTGTCATCACGCCGCACTCGACTCCCTGGAAATTCTATCCAAGAACAAAATGAATCAGCATCATGTGAAGTCGTCGTCACGGCTGCCTCACTGGAAATTCCGCACATGTCATCAGTCGTCATCACGGCGCACTCGCCTCCCTGGAAATTCCGTCGGAGAACTAAATGAATCAGCGTCATGTGAAGTCGTCGTCACGGCTGCCTCACCGGAAATTCTGTCGGAGAACTAAATGAATTAGCAAAAGATAATGATATTGTAGAACTTGATGATCAAAATGTAGGAAGTTACTTGCATTATGCTTATTCATATAACTAAATAAAATGAAAAATTTAATATTAATAATATGCACAATAGCATTAATGTCTAGTTGTGCATCTACTCAACATCACCAGATACGTAAAGGAAAGGTGACTAAACAAAGAGGAACTCCTACATGCATTGGTGCATGGGCTCCAATAAGTCCTTACAATCAACGAGGTGCAAACCAAAGAAAAAAATAATAAAATTTATACAAAATGAAAAAAATAGAAAACTCAATAATGACACTCACTACATACAAATGGAAAGGAATGTGGGTATTTGATGATGCTGATAGAAATTTGGTTAAAGAACCTTTTGTATCAGGAGCTGATACATTATTAGATATTATAGCAGAAGAAAATAATAAAGTTAACTTAACTATATCAGCTAACGTTTTCCCAGGTACAACTCATGTAATAGATAGAGTTAGTAAAAGTGGTGAAGGATCTGGTGGTGGTACAGACTATATTTATTTATATAAAGAAGAAAATTCAAAACTGATAAATCATTTGCCAGTATGGTTATGTCCAGCATTATTTAAATTTTTTGATAAAGCGCCTAAAAATATTTATATAAAAGCAGATGTTGTAAAAAAATCTAAAATGTCTAAATTTATGACTGATTTATTTACATTTTCAAACTAAATCCCAATGTGGGTGGGGAAAGCTGAAATCCCTTAAATAAAGAGAAGCTTAAAATACATGAAATCATCCGTAAAATAGATGACACCTCCAATAGATTGGTGCTGATGTATTGGATTAACAAACAGTGTAATCAGTGTAATATATACTCCTCTCTTTTATGGGCGAGGTTGGATAAGTAGAATAACTATGTTATGTGAACATGGAATTGTAGCAATCAAGTTATAACTGAAACACGTTCTATTTACTAATTGTGGTTCAAGTCCACAGGGAGTATATATTTAATTTTAATTTTTTAATAACAAACCAATTAATAATAAACTAATAATGAAAAATCTTTTTAAATACATTACAAAACTTTTATTTGTAATAATAATACCTATACTAACAATTGTACTTACTACAATTATGATTAATGAAATGGAAAGTGATAAAATGCTTATTGTTATCCTTGTAATGTTAAGTTGCATGTCGTTACTTAATGCATTGATGTTTAATAAATATATAACTTCTGTAGGATTATTTCCTATTATTGATTGTGAATTTGGAAAAATAATAGGTTTTGCAATAATGCATGAATATAAAACATTTAGTGTTGTTATTCCTTTTGTAGTTATAAACTTAAGATTAAATGTAAAAAAAAAGTTTATAGTTAATAATATTTTATAAAGTGCCATGTGTGACACCCTAACAATACCAGTAATTATATAATATAATAATACTAGTTAGTTAGGCTAAGAAAAATTAAATAAAGTATGTGATAATCAAAGATATAACAGCTTTAATTGTAAAAACTTAAAGCTGTTATATTTTATTAAATAATAAAAATTGAATATAATGAATCAACGAGAAGGATACACATTGCCATTTAACACTGTAAAAGACTATTTAAGCAACGTTCTTAATTCAAAGGCAGTGAGCAATCCAAAAAACGTAGAACATGTTTTAAACCTTCTATTAAGCCAATCTCAAGACATTGTTACTGTCATGTTAAACATTGCTATGATGCAAGATGAGTATAAACCTATTAAAATTGGTGATTATGTAAAATATATTCCATCAAAATATACATCTTTGTATGGCGATAGGGACATTTTGCAAGATAAAGGTTTAATGACTCTAGACGGTTTTATATTTGGTACTATTGTTACAGATTTAACATGGCGTTCTAAACATGAAGATTTTAATTGTTATAGTAAAACAATGGTTGTTGATTTTAATATATGGGATGAACATGATGGTCTTTCTATTTATCAAAATACAACTATAACAAGTTCAGAATTAACAATGATAGATAAATTACCAGTGTTTAATTGTGCATCTCGTCTTGACTTTTTTAAACATGATAATGAAAAATCTGATACTAATTTAATAAAAACACAATGACAAAAATAAGTGGAAGTTTACTTAGAACAGAGTTTAATCAATGGTTAAAATTAAAAAAAACAACCAACAAAACAATTTCTGATAAACTATTACCTTTTGGTAAACACATGAATAAGAATTATAATTTAAAAGATAAGGTTTTAGAAAATGAACTTGATTATAACACAGCTTTATTTCATATAATGGTTAATCATGTTCCAAAAGAAAATAAAGAAAGTAAAAACATATAGATATGGTATAGTGTCTCGTGATATTATACTTGCTCCAGAAATATCATTGCAAGCCAAAGCAGTTTATTCTGCATTAGCATGTTATGCAAACAAAAAAAGATCTTGTTTTCCTTCTATTTTAACATTGTCTAATGACTTAAATGTTAGTGAAAGAACTATCAAAAGGTTAATAAAAGAACTGAAAAATAAAGATTTAGTACAAAGAGTAGGTAGAAACTTAATTATAAAATAATAGAGTTAGCTATATATATGCAATTTATTTGTTGAATTTAAGAAAAAGAGCTATAAAATAATTTTATTAAGGTAATATTATCTATATTTTTGTTAGACTTACTAGCAAAAATAAAATGATTGTCCAATTACCTAATGGTAGAATAATTGAATGTTCAGTTGAACAGTATTTGTCACTTTCTGATGAAGAAATACAAGACCTCAACGGATTAAGTTCAGCATATACCAAAGAAGTGGGTAATCCATTTTATAATAGATTTTCAAATAGAGGAAATAGTCCTGAACCAAAACTTTCTAATAATATAATAGAAAAAGAACCAGGACTAGATGAAATTGAAAATAATGAAAAATTGGAAGACCCGTATTTTCACCCGGATGATGTTTAAAAATAAATAAACACTCCAATCATTTTAATTAATACAAAAAACAATTTATTATGCAAAGTAAAGTAAACATTCAAGCGGATGACATGGGAAATGTTGTGCGTCAATCAAACTCAAATCCAGAATTTGGACACGTAAGACTAATACAAACCAGAGTAACATTTGGTAATGGAGGTTGGGTAAAAAAATCTAATATTAGTACATTATTACACGGTAAAGTTGAAGATCTTAAAGAATTAGGTTTAGAAACTATGGAATCAATACCAGGTAAAATTGTTATTAAAGAACAGTTAGAACCTTTTAGTAAAAATAATTCTGATAGAGATTATAAAAAAGCAGGTGATACTGGTATCATATGCTGTGTAGATGGACAACCTATTTATAGGAAAACATTTTTTGTAACTGATGTTACAGCAGAAGATGTATTAATTGCTCACAATAATAGTCAAGACATTAAAGAAGCAAATAATTTAGAAACAAGTGGTTCAGAAGTAAAAATTGAATCACAAGATTATGGTTTTGAAGATCCAGAAAATGAAGATAAAGTAGAAGATAAAGTAGAAGAAGAAGAAGTAGAAGAAGACGTTCTTGAAGAAGAAACTTTTGAACTATAATTAAATGCGGAAAATGCGTGAGGTATCCCTATAGGGAATTAAATACTGGTGGGTATAATACAGTAGCCTCTCTCATTTTATTAAAATCAATTACTAAATCTTAATTTACAATGTTATCACAAAATCAAATAACACAACTTGAAACAATAGAAACTAAAAATTTATTATCTCAAACACTTCAACGTTATAATTATTATGGATTACTAAAAGAATATCAACTGCATCCAGTTTCAGTAACAAATAATTTTAAATATGCAAAATTAAACTCATATCAACATTTTTTATTTAAAAGAGTGTTACACGGTTTAAATGTTTATACTAAAGAAGAAGTAGAAAAACTGCATTGGGATAAAAAAAGAAGAATTACTAAAGTTTGGAAAAGGTCTCAAAAAGAAATCAATGCATGGAAACAAATGATTTGTAACAAAAAAGTTAATGATTATTTTAAAAGAACCTTTAAAGGTCCTACTGTAGAATTTATAATTTCAATTCCAGCAAGTGAAACATTAGAAAATTACAATAATAAATTAACATTTAAAGAATTAAATATAGAATATGAAGATGTTATATTATTATTTATGTCTAAAGGTTTATTACCTAAAAATTATTTAATTTTAAAACCTAATTGTAATCAGCAAGCTTTAAAAGTATGATTCAACAAAAAAGAAAACTATGTAACAATTGCAATACTGAGCAGTTCATTTGGAAAAATGATAAAGGCAGCCGGTATTGCAAAAGTTGCTGGTATAAATCAAAAGAAAATAACAACTTTTTAAAAAAGAAAAAACCTTTAAATTCAAAATCAAAAAAAATGCAAGCTTTGGATTTAGCTTATACCATATTACGAAATAAGTTTATGAAAGAAAAACCAATGTGTGAAGCTGCATTGCCTATATGTAATGGAAAATCAACTGATGTACACCACATAAAAGGTAGAGGATTAAATCATCTTAAAGTAGATACATGGCTTTCTGTATGTAGAGAATGTCATAATTATATTCACAGCTATCCAAAAGAAGCAAGAGATTTGGGTTTATTAAAATAATAATAAATGAATAAAGGAACAATACAAAAAAAAGCTTTAGAAATAGCAAAATTACATAAAAGATGTGGATTAGGTGTATCTATGGGAGTTGGTAAAACAAGAATGGCAATACAACATTTACAATATAATTATAATCCTCTTATAGAAGCTTTAGTTGTTATACCAAAACATTCAGTAGCTCAATCTTGGATAGATGAATTAGGTAAAATGAACTTAGAAAGTTTAGTTAAACATATAACGTTTACAACTTATTTATCTATTAATAAACACGATCCTAAAAAATATGATTTAGTTTATTTAGATGAGTGTCACAGTTTATTATTAGGACATGAAAAATTTTTAAGTAATTACACGGGGAAAATTTTAGGACTTACAGGTACACCTCCTGTAAGAAAAGGTACTGAAAAATATGATATGGTTGTTAAATACTGCCCCATTGTATATGAATTTTCAGTAGATCAAGCTACAGATAGTAGCATACTAAATGATTATAAAATAGTTGTACATAAATTAGAATTATCAAAAACACCATCTCTTAAAAAAAAGAAAAAAAATGGCGGTTATTGGTATACAACTGAACAAAAAGATTATGACTACATAAGCGGAAGAGTATCTGATGCTCAAACCATTAAGCAAAAAAAATTTGCAGGAATAATGAGAATGAGAGCTATTATGGATTATAATACTAAAGAATTATATAGTAAATCTTTATCAAAAAAAATTAATACTAAGTGTATTATATTTGCTAATACTCAAAAACAAGCTGATAAATTATGCAAGCATAGTTATCATTCTGGAAATAAAAAATCTAAAGAAAATTTAGAGTTGTTTTCTGATGGTAGAATAGATAGATTGTCATGTGTATTACAATTAAGTGAAGGTATTAGTATTCCAAAACTTAAACAAGCAATTATACTTCATTCATATGGCAATGAAAGAAAAACAGCACAAAGAATAGGAAGACTATTAAGATTGTCACCAGATCAAAAAGCTACTTGTCACATATTATGTTATAAAAATACAATTGATGAAAAATGGGTAGAAGAAGCATTAAAAACATTTGATATAAACAAAATTGAATATGTATAATTAACCAAAACAAAAACAAAAATGAAAGTCATTTACTCATTGCAGTTATTATTTTTACTGATAGTAGCATCATGCATTTACAAGACAGATTTATCACTCTCAAAAGAACGAACTCCTGAATGGTACAATAACTTAGCTAAAGAACCTGCTGAGAAAATACTATACGAACTTGAACTTATAGAGATTGATGCTGTCAAACCAAAGTCACTTCCTCAAAACGAGAATAGTTTAGCCTCACTTTGGGGTACTAACTATAGTGTACACAGAATAGATAGCGTTCAAAATTATCAGGTAGCAAACTCTCAGTACTTTATGGATATGCCTGTGTTGGTTAGTTTGCTTACTCACTTCGGGCAAGACACTACAAGCTTTACAGATAATTTCAGAGATACTCTAACGGTAAATAATTTATCTAATTACATTGGGGGTTGGGGTTCTAATTATGATATAGGGTTGGACACTATCTACAAAGATTTTTGGAATAGTCATGGCACTATCTGCTATAGTCCTAACATCGGATTCATTGATGCCAACAGCACCAAGTGGGATGAGGCAGCAGGAGTTAACTCAAATCCTGAGCCGCACAAGTCATTCACTATAATGATTCCCTTGAGTGGAGGTGGGAATCAAGTAGTTTACCATTTCATTAATAGGTCAACGCCTCCTATTTACTAATGAATCAACTAAACAAGAAAGATTTAGAGAGCTTGGGATGGGGAAATTATGTAGAACCTAAAGAGTATAATCATAGTTGGTCTATAGGAAATTTTTTAATCTATGTATGGTTTAATACTCTTAGTGAAGACGGGGTTACTGTTAGAATATATGACAGCTTCCCTCATCACGTTTTCCAAGGAAATATTAAAAACAAATCTGAGCTAAAGAAATTAATGAATCAATTAGCAATAAACCAAAACAAAGATGAATGATACAAAACTTAAAATAGGAGACTATGTATATCTCAAAACAGATATTGACCAATACAAGCGTATGGTTACAGGATATACTGTAAGAGATAATAGCGAAAAGGTTGTCTACTTACTAAGCTTTGGTACAGAAGAAACTTCTCACTATGGATGTGAAATAAGTATGGAAGAAGATATAATACTTAAATCAACTAATTAACAAAAACAAAGATGAGCGAAACATTCAAGTGGAAAGGCAATGATGTTTACACTTGCCGGCCACACTATAGCAATGAGATGATGCTTAATCACCTAGCCATTATTGAGCGTGTAACTAATAAGACTATAGAGAAAAAGGTAGGCAGGGGTAGAAACTCTAAGACCGTAATGGTAAGGAAGTATCAAGGAATGGATACTGATGTGATAGACACAATTAACAATAGCGTAGAATATTATACTGAAAAGATGATGAACAAATCAAGCATTGAATTTAGAGATTACCAAGAGGATATAATCAATAGAGGGATATCTGTCGTCAACGACAGGGGATTTCTTTACTTGGGCATGGAGGTAAGGACAGGGAAAACGCTTACGAGTTTAGGTATATGCGAGGGGTTGGGTGTTGAGAACGTGCTGTTCATAACAAAGAAGAAGGCAATCTCATCTATAACAGAAGACAGCGACAAGCTATGCCCATCGTATGTATTGTTTGTAATCAACTACGAGTCGATGCATAAGCTACCCGACATCAAGTGGGACGTTATAATATGTGACGAGGCTCATGGCATGGGAGCGTTTCCTAAGCCAAGTAAGAGAGCGAAGGATATAAGAGGTCTAATAAGCAAAACAAAGGCAAGGGTGATACTCCTATCGGGTACACCAACGCCTGAGTCTTACTGTCAGATGTACCACCAAGTGTATGGCATACCAAGAAATCCGTTCTCTGAGTTTAAAAACTTCTATCGTTTCTGTGACAAGTATGCCGTAGTCAAGCAGAGAAAGATAAATGGTCTAATGATTAACGACTACTCAGAAGGAAAGGAAAGTATACTTGAAGCCATGAAGCCATACACCATAAACTTCTCTCAGAAGGATGCCGGGTTTAAGGTTGACACAAGGGAGCATATACTTGAGGTGGAGATGTCTGACCTTACGTATAAATTAGCAGCCAAGTTAAAGAAGGACTTGGTTGTTGAAGGAAGTGATGAGGTTATACTAGCAGACACGCCTGTCAAACTGATGATGAAGTTACATCAGATGTATTCAGGTACGGTCAAGTTTGAGTCGGGGGCATCAAAGATACTCGACCTAAGCAAGGCTAACTTTATATACGACAACTTCTGTACGACAAAGGTTGGCATATTCTATAAGTTTAAGCAGGAGTTAAAGGCTTTGAAGGAGGTGTACGGTGATGACCTCTGTACTACACTAGAAGAGTTTAATGCCACAGACAAAAGCATTGCCCTGCAAATTGTTAGTGGTCGTGAGGGGATTAGTCTACGCAAGGCTGACTCTTTGGTGTACTATAATATTGACTTCTCCGCTACAAGCTATTGGCAGAGCAGGGACAGGATGACAACCAAGGAGAGGCTTGAGTCTGATGTATATTGGGTGTTCTCTAAGGGCGGCATAGAGAAGGACATCTACAAGGCGGTTACAAAGAAGAAGGATTATACTCTCAGTCACTTTAAGAGAGATTTATTATCTTTATAAACACAAACAAGATGAAAGAAAAAGCAACTACCGATGGTTACCCTTTTAAAAAGAATAGTTATGAGTACTATTTTGATTGTTACTTTGACATACCTGAAGGTATACCACAACACCTATACACAGATGAAGAGGCTAATAAGTATGCGTTAGATATGTTAAAATATGACAGAGCAACAGATACAAAATAAAAGAATAAAGCAACTAGAGGCCGAGGGTTATTATGTTATCAAGCTAATCAAGACCAACAAGAATGGCATCCCTGATATCATTGCAATTCCACCTAATTCTAATGTAATATTCTCAGAAGTTAAAACGCCTAAAGGAAGGCTGTCTAAGTTACAAGAGTATAGATTAAAAGAATTAGAATCATATGGAAGAACTGAGGTTTATAGGGGAGTTTGACAGCACATTATTTGAGATAGATGAATACTTTATTGAGAGTCTAAACGCATTCTCTTCTGAGCAGCGAAGGGATATACTTTCAGATATACTATACTCACTTGAAGACCTGCCAAAAAGTAATGGTTGGAATCAGATTGCCGGAGGAGTAGTTCGATATAATGAGCCTATATTTTATGCATTTGAATACGTCAATGAGGATGACGAGAATCCTCTACTAATAGATGTCTTTGAGATAAGCTCAGACGATTATCTAGATTTAATTTTAAAAAACAATACAATCGAATATTATGAAAAATCAACAACAGAATGAGTTCAACACCTTAGATGAGATTATATCAAAAGTCTTTGATGTTGATATGCACGTAAAGAAAAGAGACAGAGTCTATGTTAACGCAAGGATGTCCTTCTCTAACATCCTAGTGTCTAGAGGGTACAGCAAGTCATCCATAGCTAGGTACATGGGTAAGAATCATGCGACTATTATACACTACGCCAAGTGCTTTGATAGCTACATTAAGACAGATGTATTCCTAAGAGAGAGGCACAATGAGGCACTTAATTTCTACAATAACAGGTTCAACCCTGTGTACGATATGGACAGGAAATCATTAATAGATGAGGTTTCCTCGTTGAATAAAGAAATTTCTTCCTTATATTGCACAATTGAAACTTATAAAGAAAAGGAAAAGAAGTCTAATACTGAGGCGAGTAGAATGGATTCAATCATAAAATTGGTTAGCCAACGTACTAATCATGGTAAGGAGAAGGAAGTAGAAAGAAAACTAAATACATTGTTCAATGGAATACACAACTAAAGATATCAATAACATATTCGAGTTCAAAACATGGACTGATAAGAAGAAGATAGATGAACTTCTTAGGCTTGATGCTCAGATGTATTGTAATCTTGGCATTGACTCTACCGCTTTCGAGAGAACTGAAGTTAAAAAAACCTCTAAGAATATCTACCAAATAATAAGGAAGATAGACAAACCAACCGGAGATATGTTCTTACATAATGAAGATAACATAAAAAAATGAGCAAGCCGTCAGCTATTGAGAGAGAAAGAATAAAACACATCAACTTCTTGATGGCTGAGTTTCACGACTCTAATAATGATATCTATGAGGGACTAATGGATAGGGACTTTGACTTCGTCAAAAAGACAATCGACATAAAGATATCAAGACTGATTGAATTAAAAAACTCTATAAACGATGAACTCTGATTTCAGACCTAGACTAAAGGGAAACAAAAGAATAGCATACGACTACATTAATAAACAGGAGCGTAGGATACTCGTTATAGGGGATATCCACGCTCCTTTTACTTTAGATGGATACCTTGAGTTCTGCAAGGAGACATACGCAAAGTATAACTGCAACCAAGTAATATTCATAGGCGACATCATAGATAACCACTACGCATCTTTCCACACTAGTGACCCCGATGGAATGGGAGGTGGAGACGAACTAGATGTAGCAGTTCAGGTGGTCAAGGAATGGGCTAATGCTTTTCCGATTGCTGACGTAACCATAGGAAACCACGACAGGATTATAATGCGTAAGGCTTTTGATTCTCAGATACCAAGCCGTTGGATTAAATCGTACAACGAAGTTCTTGGAGTCAATTGGAATTGGACTGAAAGAATTGTATATGATAGTGTACAGTATGTACATGGAGAAGGTGGTACTGCCCGTACCAAGTCTAAGAACGATATGATGTCTACCGTTCAGGGCCACATCCACACGCAGGCATACTGCGAGTGGGCTGTAGGAAGGAACTTTAAAGTATTCGGTATGCAAGTAGGATGCGGAGTAGATGGAAGCTCATACGCTGCGGCTTACGCAAAGAACTTTAAAAAGCAGGCAATCGGCTGCGGGGTAGTGTTGGGTGGTCACACCGCTATTAACTGCTTAATGGAGCTGTAACTAAGCCCTAAAGATATTCTTAGTCAAGAAAGATATTTCCTTTGGCTTGTTACTTCTCTTTTTCTTTTTTACCCTGTCAGGGAGACTTGAATCTTTAGAGGTCTCCTTCTCCCACTTCTCTGCTAACTTTGGATTGTTCTTGTACATCCAAGCTCTCTGTGCTTTGCTT
>Ga0209712_10004351_pt1 | contig 11281 bp, 14 predicted proteins | sample ArcOceMetagenome_FD_187443 | JGI IMG/M metagenome (GOLD analysis project Ga0209712, IMG submission 187443) | Marine eukaryotic phytoplankton communities from Arctic Ocean - Arctic Ocean - Greenland ARC118M Metagenome (SPAdes) (version 2) | ecosystem: Environmental > Aquatic > Marine > Oceanic...
ACAACAAACAAACAAAAACTAAACCTTGTTACGTAGTAGACTAACCACTGCAATAACACACCTAACAAGTACCTTCAAGTATCATTCACACCCACTGCACGTACACGTACCATTACTCTAGTCATCAAGTAGCAGTAGGAATTCAATTCAATGGTCACGTCTTCTTCTGCTGCTACAGTGACAATCTCGTCCACGGCAGCTGCTAGTTTATTATACATCTTCTACCACTCCAGAAAACGCTATCAGAAGAAAGGAGTCTTTGACAAATTATCCAACCTCGACATCCTAAACCAACAATCATCAGATTCGGACTCGGACCTCTCTTTCGAACATAGCCAAGGATCATCATCTCATTTTCATGAACATGATCATGATGAATCCATGAGATCATTCATTCCTGCCCTTCCCTCCTTTGGTCTCAGTTGGTCCATGTCCGGTACAAAAGATCAAGAAGATGACGACCTCTCCTTCCGAATGGATAGAAATGCAAGGAAAAATAGTATTACCTCTGATAGTACCGGAAATCAGCCACCACAACAGCCACAGTGCATCTATTTGGATTATAACGGGACGACACCCATTGATCAACGAGTGGTGGCGTCTATGATGCCCTTTCTCACTACACACTTTGGGAACCCTTCTTCGTCACATTATTATGGTGCAGCTCCAAAACAGGCGATTGTTAAAGCGAGAAAATCGATTTTGGGGTTGTTGCATCCCAATCATATTAGTAAGTCGAGATTGGTGGAGGAGCAGGATGGGGTTATTTTTACTGGGTGTGGTACGGAAGCTGATAATTTGGCAATTTATGCTGCCATTCGTTCTCATGACAAATTTTCAAGTGCAAGTGCAGATGCGAGTACAAATACAAGATTTGGTTTTCCTATTAATAAAAGCAAAAGCAGGCATCATATTGTCACTTCCAACGTGGAACATCCTGCCATTGATCAATATTTGAAAGCATTGGAGAAAGAAGGAAAGATTGACGTAACGCGTGTACCTGTGAAGACAGATGGATGTGTCGAAGTGGAGGATATGATACAAGCGATTCGACCCGGTGAGACTATATTGGTGACACTCATGCTGGCGAATAATGAAAGTGGGGCACTGCAGCCTGTGAAGCAGGTAGCTCAGTATTGTAGGGCGCATAATATCTTGTTTCATACGGATGCAGCGCAAGCCGTTGGAAAGGTTTCGATTGCTTTGGATGAAACGGGTATTGGGGATTGTGTGGATATGATTACGATTGTGGGGCATAAGTTTGGAGCTCCGAAGGGGATTGCGTGTTTGTATGTGAGACCGGGGTGTTTATCAGAGGGGGGTCGACGGTCTGAGCTGGATAGCAGTGATTATTTATTATTGGGTGGTGGGCAAGAGAAGGGGAAGCGTGCTGGGACAGAAAATGTGGTGAGTATCATGTATGATAGAATATTGATGTGCGCAGTGTTGGTGTGCTGTATCATATTGATGTGCGTGTACGGTAGTAGGCAGGATCAAATGCATGAATGAAACTGCGTGTCGCATTTCACATTTTCTCATTACTCTTTTTTCTGTCATACATTTCCATTTCATTTGATAGCCGTATATTGCGGCATTTGGAACGGCGGCAGACATATTGACTGCGAAGACGAAATACAGGCAGATTAGGTGGAAAAAGAATGCGCAGAGAATGGAATCTCTGAGGACGAAATTACTGCAAAACTTGGTGGAAGGACTTGGAGATGATGTAGTGAAACCAAATGGACCGCCTGAGGCTTGCAAGAGATTACCAAATACTTTGAGTGTCGGTTTGCGAAATGTTCAAAGTGGGGAATTACTTCAAGAAATTCAAATGCTTGTCGCTTGTTCTGCTGGATCTGCTTGTCATTCTTCTGGAGGTAAACTCTCCCCGGTATTAGAAGCAATGAAGGTACCAATGGAATTTGCGAGAGGGACACTTCGTCTCAGTGTTGGACCAGACACAACTCAGGATGATGTAGACATGGCAGCAAAGATTATCATCAAGGAAGTCAAGCGCCAGCTGGACGCCTTGTAGACAAGCTACTAGTCCAGATTTTCATTCAGTTTTAAAATTTTGGATTGGTCTACACGTAGGAACAGTAAATACATTCAGAGTTAATAAAATAGTATTATATGTAAAATAACAAATTGACAAACAAGTTTAGATATCGTATGGCTGGACGCTCAATTCGTGCACTCATACTACTACTAACTGTATCTCCTCTTCTGCCCACCAGATGATGATGTGCACTTCAGGGCAAACCAGACTAGTACCGTTGTTGTACTGACGACGTAAAAGTTCTCATTTGCAAGTTTTGTTCTGTATAATGTCCATCAATCTCCCCGTCAACTTGACTTGAATAAACCAGTCGAGCTTGATTCCAGTGGACAAGAGCGTTAATGCAGGATACCAATTTGAATCGCTCCATCTTTGATGTTTGTTTTTTAACATCGAAAAGTAGAACTTTTTTTCCTTTACCAATGATTTGGAAATCATTCGCAGCTGCAATCGACGCATAGAAAGAATTCGTAAGCTGCTGTAGTGAGAAAATGGTCGGTACTCAAGACAGTAACGCCTAGAATGAAATTTATTCAAAGCCACTTACAACTGTACACTTTGACTTCACAATCCAAGTTACTTCCACTCCCAATAGTACACGTAGTAATCATATTTTTCAAATCCCATTTGCGTCCAACAGCAGCAGAATCAATCAAATTAAGGGGAACGAGCCTTTCAAGGAAAGGACATGAATCCTCAGCACCAACACCTTTCAAAACCGAAATAGATTCCACAGAATTTGGAGAATGATCATCAGTGAAAGAAGTAATCGTGTCCAGCTGCGTGTTCATATCAACCAACTCAAAGTTTTTCATGGTTTGAGCGAATTTATTGTTGGAGACCGTTCTTATTTCAATCGCAGGTCCTAGGTCCTCCATTTGTGTCGCATAGATTTAATTCGGCATCGAATGATACGTAGGTTTCGTCCTCGGAACCAGTATCGTTGCTGATTATAGATGATTTTTGCAGCGGGGCACCATTACCTACATTAGTAAAGGTTTTTGCCTTCGGTTTGACTTTTCTGTACCAAACTATTTGGACATTCTTCATGAGATAAGCAGCTTTAGCAGCAATTTTGTCATCTTCTGAAGAAGAGCAAGATAGGGGAGGGCAAAGTGCTGCAACCCTGAGGCGTAGCACTAGTAAACTCATTGCGTGCAACTGTATTATGTGACGATCCCTTACACTACTGTCGCGCCTGCTGCACGCTTTACATCCCAGAAACCCGTTACTTACTGTACGCAATATTCAAGGGCGAATAGTTTTGATTTTATGTTTTCAATTTTGTCACCAACAAAATAAAATGTGCCTAATCATGCGGGAACAGCAATTATATCGTGTTCGTAGGGTTGAATTTAGACTTTTGAATTGACGCCTTTCTATTTTACTTTTAATTAGAAAGGATCACAAATCGCGCAACCTGCCAAACCAAGATGTAGGAAAGGAGGGTCTGTTTGAATTCATAACTAAAATTCAGAGGTAAAAGGGCGACTACGCGAATTGATCAGATCGATGGGGCTGCTTTCGCTTGCCCCTCCCAATCTCTCGATGATGCCATTGATGAAATGACCTTGAATTGAATCATCAGTTTTGCTGCGTCTACAACTTCAACCTAGCATGCAATCCTATAATTCAAAGCGACTTGGATGGATGTATTTTGTTTATGATTTCTATATTTGGGATTTGAGAGTGTAGTAGCTAGTGTACCTCAGATTTTGGTTCTTTGTCATCATTCCTCAAAATTGATGACATCATATTTTGATACTTCCGGACAACCAGGTTCGTGTCTTTGCAAACAGTCATTGAAGTTGCGAAGAATGATAGCATTATTTGGATCCCTAGAAAGTGCTTTCCGGAAGGCTGTCGATGCGCCGTTGTTATCAGTGTAAACGAATGCTCTACACGCAACTTGAATTGTTAGTATTTTTATAAATACGAAGATATTTTTCTCTGTAGAGTTAGTTCCTTCTGACGTCCACAATGTCTTAACTTACCTACAAAGAGCATAGTTATGCCACGAAGCCACTGACTGCGCACTGATTGCTAGGTGTCGAATGTAAGCATTAGCCAAGGAATAAATTGGAACATTTTGTGTCTCTCTTTTAGCCAATCTTTCCTCAGCAGCCTTTGCACGCTTTACAAATTCTAGATAGTTCTCTCCCATTCTTGCGGCAAATATAGCATAGCTATACAAAATGAATGGATTATCCCCACCTCTCGACATCATTTGACTGATGCATACCTTATATAGTCTGGATGCTTTGTCCAGGTCGTCGAGTCCTACATGCACAAATAGTGTGTAATTGCAAAGGGCCGCCATGTTCTCTGGGTCCGATTCGAAAATAGACTGCGAGTTCGCCATTAGCCGTTCAGCCTTGAGCAGAAGCGTCAAATGCCGTCTTGCAATCTTTGCTCGCCATGATTCTTGCAGCTTCCTAGCTGCTTTATCCTGTCCCGGTGTAAAGCCTAGCTGTTCTATAGCAAGTCTCTGCTCAAAATCCCGTCGATCTTTCAGTTGCCACATGCTTGGTTGGTCCCAAGATACACGACGGTTTACACTGTGGGTGTAGAACTTGACATCGCGATAATATACATTGCTTCGCTTTATGACATTACGCTCGTACCACGAGCGGCTGGTAGAGAACTAGATCAGTATCCGAGAATGGAATTGAAGCAAGGAAGAATCGAATCATTCTATCGTACTTACGGTGTTCCAGACAAAGTATATTCGCAATATATTCCCCATATTCTTGCTGGTGGATTGGATTCTTTTTGACACGAAAGCCACCAGTCAAAGTTTAATACATGCTTTGGATCGGGAAGAGAATAAATTTCCATTTCCCTCCTTGCGTTGCATCTACCTCGGTGTCCTCGCCAAAGCCTCTGCACATCGCATGCTAATATTCTGGATGCTCTATAAAGCCAGAGACGTTCGTATTCAAAATTGACAAACTGGTTACGCATCACTCGCATGCGCTCGAAGGCTTGAATCTGCTTTGCTGATCTCGTCCTCAACCGGAACAATCCATCACGATACCTCCAACGCCACGCGCTCTGAATCCGTATGGCGCAGATATTTTCAAAAATCAATTGGTCTCTAACCTTATTGGCTAGTCTCTGTCGTGTCATCTTCTGGATAGATATTGCGGCCTTGTGTTTCGTGAGATTCCTCCAACTTTCTATTTCCTCCGCCAAGTCCTTTTTCTTTTGTTCCTCACGAAGAGAACGCTGCGAATTAATTGATTCGAGATTGATTCTCTTGTAGAATATCTTTTCGGATTCATCTCCACCTGCACTTGCCTCTTCGGCATGCGCATAATGAATCTTTAGCATTGATACAAACTCTGAATGCCCATGCATTCGCGCTAAGCCCAATGGAGTAAGCGCGTCGTAATTCCTTTTCCCGAGAGGAGCATCGAATTCCACAAGGATTCTTCCAACATCCAAATCATTGATCTTTGCAGCAAGATGTAATGCTTGATCACCCTTGTCATCTTGAGCAAACACTAAATCAGGGTTTTGGGATAAAATATCACGTACCGCTGAAGCGTGGCTCAACTGGACGGCAATAAAGAGTTCTTCTTCAGCATCCATGATTTACACGTACGTGTTACATGTATGTCAAGCACAAAGGTTGAAAGGACTTTCAAATATAGTTTCAATGCCAATTTTTCCAAAAATCAAATTTCAAATTATTCTTCCCCTCAAAAGCTCCTTCATTTTTGCGAGCTACAAGAATGTATTCGCTTCAGCAAGATGCCGAGACGGCCAGGCTCAAGCTGAAAGATTTGCACGTTGCATTATCATTAATTCAGAAAGAATCATCCACCTTCGATACCAATGAGCTGTCGTCATTTCAAAAGACTGTGCATTCTTTGATATCAAGCGCATGGAAAGACGACGATAATTATTCGATCCCTGCTATTCAATTTCCTTTCGACATGCTCCGTTGTACGAAAAACGATTCTGATATGCTACTTGAATATCTCCAAGCTGAGGAAATAAAGGGCAGACTGGGAGCTCAAACGTGTACATTTTTTGTACACCATTCTCACCAAGGAATTCTCTTTGAGACAACTCATTCCGACTACTGCGATTTAGATAATGACATTTCGTATGACGTTCATGCATTTCAGAAGATGAAGGAGGAGAATCGAGAGGCCTGGGAATATAAATGGGGTAGTATTGAATATGATCGTACAATGCAGAAGCTGATCCAGGCAATGTTGGCAGTAGACCTGAGTTTGCACGTTGAACGGGCAAAAAGGATGTCATCTTTTGCTGCATCTGCAGCAATGAGTTGGTCCATGACAGATGTTGCCGAAAAATATGCAATGCTCACTATAGAACGAGTAATTGGAGATTCTTTGAGTTGTGACATGGTAGTGAGGAAATCTAAAATTCCGGTTGTGGATATTCACGTTTGCAACCGAACATGGGGTGATGGCTCTTATGGTCTTGGATTTATTCTTTCTACAACCTTGACGTAAGTATTTTCACTTTGGCCAATTTTTATATTCATTCTCTTCAGCCAAACATTCATTTCTCAGAGAGCTTTCTATATTTACTCGCACGCCTGTATAGGTTGGACCTATACGAGAAGTCCATTGAAGAGGAAGGTGCAGATACCCTGAAATGCATCTTCACTGTTCGCTGCAGAGTTCGGCAGGGAGTTCCAATCGATAGTGGCTCTGATATCACTAATGATGTAAGATTCCATGACTGTTGTGCTGCACAAACTCTCTCCTCCACAGGTTTTGCCCACTTCCTTCTCGATGGCAACGATGGGAATGTGCACATGTCTATTTTTAAGCCGGGGTTCAGAGGGCCTTTTCCCTCTTGTAATGATTGCTCTCCTACACGTAGTTTGGTAACGAACAAGAGAAAATCAATTTGTGATGCGATCACCGAAATGGAGGATCCTCCAAAGATCGCAACTGCACTCGATGGCATCTTGTACGCTTGGGGTGATAATAGGAATGGTCTTCTGGTAAGAGAATTTGCAGTTTAGAGAACGCCACCAAAGTCCACTGTGCCTTGTTTTCTGGCAACATTTCTAACATGTTATTCAATACAGGGCTTTGCAAGCAATGGAAAAGCTGGAAAAGATTCATTCTATGCCAATCCAGCCCCAATGGTTTTCCAACCAGTTTCCGCAAGGGAGATCATCCAATCAATCGAATGTTCTGACTGTCACATTCTAGCACTTACGAACATTGGTACTGTGTACTCCTGCGGAGATGGAAGCTTTGGACAACTTGGACATGGAAACCTCAATCACTATCGCCAATTACATCTCGTCACATCGTTTGTAGACTCAAAGGGCAACAGGATTGTCATCACTCAAGTATCTGCTGGATCCCATGCCGTGGGCGCCCATTCAGCAGCAGTTGACTCTGACGGATATGTGTATACCTGGGGAAAGTCAATTATATGTGGACATGCATCTGAAATGAACGAACGTAGAAAACCTCAACCCTATACTACAACACCCAAGAAGATCAAGGATATGGAGGTAAGATGCGTCCTCTATTCGGGGTATTTGTTCCTTTAATGCCTTTAAATTGTATTCTATTACTGACACTCATTTCTAGACGTACAAGACAATCAAAGTTTCGTGTGGTGGGGGATTCACTGTTGCACTAGCAAAGACAAGGGTAGATGAAATCACTCCAAAGGAACACAGAGTTTTTTCTTGGGGCATCAATTCTCAAGGACGTCTTGGATTGGGTACACCAAAACGAGAGGTGGAATCGGATCTGTTTGGAAGGAAAAGTCTCAAGAGAACGCAACAGATAAGCGTCAGACCTCGAATAATTCAAAGTCTAATTCAGATCACTGACGTTTCAGCTGGACCAAATCATTGCCTTGCTGTTACAAGTGAAGGTAAATTAATTGCCTGGGGATCCAATACCTATGGCCAGTGTGGTGTCACAGAGCTCGACCAGTCGACATTGCAAACCCTGCACCGCCGTGAACATCAAGATAGATACGATGGTATGAAAGAGAAGAAGAGCACTTCCTTGTGGGATGATATATGGTTACCCCGTGAAATACCCATAGTTGGAGCCGTCGATGATATCTTCTTTATGTCTGTGTCAGCTGGGGGTATACATAGCGCCGCCATTGATAAGAATGGTGTGCTCTACACCTGGGGCGGGGGGGGCGAGAGCACCTGCCTTGGTCATTATGATCAAGTGCAATATGAATATGGAAACGACAATCGAATTGATTCCCGTCGGAGGCAAATCCTCGCCATGTCTGGAAGGTTAGAGGTCCCTTTTTGGAGTAGTCCAAGAGCAGTTAAATCCTTGATTGAAGAAAAGATTTCTCTTGTCAGCCTCGGCGAGAGAAACGGTGGGGCTGTATCTGAGACTGGACGCATGTATGTATGGGGATACGATTTGATTGCATTGGAAAAGGTAAGACAAACTTTGACGTGGTGGGTAGATCTCACTGACACTGATCTCACAGACTTTCTGGCTTTGGATCAAAAGAGTGGAGCCCCGAATGAACAAAACAGCAATGATTCATCAACTTCTCTTCCCATGAAACCGAACCTATACATCTTACCATCACTTGAAGGCAAGCGAATACGCAACGCTACATGTGGCATGAACACCACATTTTGTATCGCATCTGACGATTGCAAGGCAAACGATCTCGGGACCAAACTATACCACGAGTGTCAGACAGCACTGGGCATCCCGAAGCACGATGAGGTAAGAATGATTGATTGTCACAAATTTACAAAAGTCTGTGCGAATCAGACCAATTTCAAGCTCATCTTGACCTGGTACTTTTACAGAAATCTGGCGAACCATTGGTGGATTGTATTTTAATTGCTGGAGGTAGACCGTTGTACTGCCACAAAGTTATTATTTCACAACGATCTCGCATTCTGGATCATATGCTGACCTTGGAAAGTCGACCACAAGATCCTTCTCATTTCACCGAAGTTGTCATTCCAGGAGTTCAATTCAACATGATGAAGAACGTCCTTTGCTTCATTTACAGAGATTTAGTGCCCAACTTTGAATGGTTTTCATTTGAGATTGTTCTCGAACTGTGGGAAGCAGCAAATTTGCTCAAAATCTTTAAATTGATGGCTATCTGCAAGGACGTTTTGGAGACTGATCACATTTATTCCGTCAAGATGGATAATGCTACAAAATCAATGTTACCATCCTTTGGTTCTGACATGAGTAATGCCATGCACGACAGTAGCTATTGTGATGTCCAAATATCTGTGGAAGGTAAAACTCTTCGGGCCCACGACTGCGTCTTACGCTGCACCAGCGCATATTTCGCATCTCTCATCGAGGCCTCAAAAGGAAATATGTCAAAGAATGGATCAAGCATAGTTATAGTGTTACCAGGTACCTACACAAGTGCAGCTAGAGTTCTACATTTTCTTTACACTGGGAATTTGCCATCTCGCACTCAGGACGATCTATTGGAAGACCTCATCACTGCTCACAGATATGCATTGAACTATGTGTACCGTGGAGCAATAGATAGTGCCATTCAAGTTACTCCATCCAACGCTTGCACCATTCTACTATTCGCTGTAAAAGTTCAATCTCCTCGCCTAAAAATCCAAGCTTTGAACACCATTGCAAGACATCTTCACAAACAGGTTGGAGACGAAGAAGCGAGGGCACAGTTTGAATCAATGCTCTCCCAGTGCCCCTCATACATTAAAAACGAACTATTTGAAAAAATAAAGAATGTCAATGGAGTCAAGTGCCTTATTTCAAAAGATAGGAAAGACTTGGCAGCAACTATGCTGGAGCGTTCCAGGCTTCATAAATCCAACATGGAATCCAAAATGGTAAATGACATTACTGGTGATAAGGATTCACTTTCCATGAAAAATCTATTGGTGCTATTGTTGATCATGGCCGCCTATGGATATCTTCAACGCTTTTCTTCCATCAAGGCCTTTATTCCAATCTTGAACGGTTCGGTCTTGATCATGATTGCCATTCATTTGTTTCAGACGATTCAGTGATTTTCTTCTCACCCGCCTTGAAGCACGGCACAGGATTTCCTTCCATTTCACTACACGGTCATGATTGGCACCAGTGGAATGGTGTCATTTCCATTCGAATAATCATAATCACCACCATTTTCAAACACACGATTTCTCGCATTGTTTCTCTTTCTAGTAGCAAGGGATTGGTTCATATATTCCATTTCTTCATCATCCGAATATGGCGTCGGGCAAGGCGAACTTTTAAGGCTATGATCAGACCTTGAAAGTTTCGTCCCTCCTCCTCTAGACGATCGTCTTCCATTCGACCTTGATCGAACGTTATTTGACACATTAAATAAATCATGAAAGTCCACAGTATCTTCTTCATCAAAAATAAACTTTTGTTTCACTCTCCGATACTGCTCTCTCAGTTTGAAAGCTGTGTAGATAGTAGACATCATACAGACAAATGCCGATTCAGGTGGGAGAATCAACCATACACCTACAATGACACTGCACAGCGTGGAGACAAGACCATATGCAAACACCTTGAATACATATGATCTCTCATCGTATAATCCATCTGTTGCAACCATCATACTTCCATCTGGACCTCTCAAGGCCAGTGAAGCGCCCATAACACTCAATATGGTTGTTTGTCCGACAACAAGGATATTCGCACAAAAGGCGGTGGAGATGGTAAAGTAGTAGAATAATTTGATGACTCGTGGTATGAACCATAGGGTTGAGTGGAGCATTACCCATTCCGAATCCGAAGATGGTGTGAGTTCAATGAGCATTGTGACGTCTAGGCCAGCGAGGACTGCAGCCTGTGTGCCGACCGTCATTAGGTTTTCATGGTGCAGCTTGAATTCCTTTTCTTTGAGAGCTGTTGCTTGCTGCTTGAGCGTCGATTGGAGCTGAAGTTTATCAGCTGCTAGCATGGTATATGAATGTATGGATAGTAGTGCTGTATTCTAATTAGATGCTCACAATAAACACAGGGACTAGTCTACGTTTACTGGAGGCATTTTTGCGTTGGGGTTCGGGGTTCGTTGTTCGTTGGGCAGCATGCGACATGCGAGCCTTGCCTGTTGCCTGCGAGCATTGCATGGCTCATGGGGGACCCGCTTCATTTTTTCAAGTCTCAATTATTGAATATGTCAAAAGTGCCAAACGAGGCCTTTTTATGTTTCTATCCGTGTCGGCATTTTTGGAAGATTTTGCACATTGAAGTCATCAGA
>Ga0209712_10004353_pt1 | contig 11280 bp, 9 predicted proteins | sample ArcOceMetagenome_FD_187443 | JGI IMG/M metagenome (GOLD analysis project Ga0209712, IMG submission 187443) | Marine eukaryotic phytoplankton communities from Arctic Ocean - Arctic Ocean - Greenland ARC118M Metagenome (SPAdes) (version 2) | ecosystem: Environmental > Aquatic > Marine > Oceanic...
TTCAAAGCAGAAAGGGGTTATAGTAATACGAAATCAATTAAATATGAAGTTGGCGTCATCCCCGCCGTTTGATGGTCAAGTCTGTGCCAGCCCACTCACTGGCTCTTAGCGAGCCAGTTCGGGGTGTTCATAGGCTTGAGGGTAAGGCATAGGTTGCAGAGGACCCAACGGCACAACGCCATTCCAAGACCGGCCAAAATAGCCTTGTCGACAGTGAACCAATGAGTTACTGGATGCGACCCCTGAGAGGCTATACATACGGCACAGCCATCGCCATAAATGGGGATAATCGAGTATCTTGGCGGCATTCAACTTCATACGCAGGTAATAGACTGGGTCATGGCGATACAGCGTAGGGAATAACCTCAGGTCGGCTTCAGTTAGGGTATTTCCAGTTAAAAAATGACGCCCATCTGCTAGCAGATGATCCAACTTATAGAGCATGTCAAAATAGGCCTTAAAAGCAGATTCATAAATCATTTGATCGGAAGAAAAGCCAGCCTTGTAAGCGCCATTATTGATAGCCCCATAAATGTCATGGTTGAGGGCATCTATCTCAGTCCGTAAGGGTTTACTTTGAGGGTATAAATTTGGCCGGTCTTTATCAGCAAGGGTACTCCCCAGCTCGTGTGCCCAGAGTCCCAGCATGCGCACAATGTCTGCACTCTCGTTTGACACGATACGCTGAGTTTTTTTGTCATAAAGAATGGGCACAGAGCGTTCCTGTGAATCCTGTGCAGCATAGATGTCTGCCACCAAACGAAAGTTCTGTCCTGTCGCGGTTTCATAGGTGCATTCAGGCAAAGGTGCTGCCGTTAGGCTGGCGCTAAGTTGAGGTGCAAACTGCCAGTGATTAGGGCCGTCTGGATGGTCCTCGCCGGTGCGGTTTGGAAAAGCAACATCCATGGTGATACTGTCCTCTAAACCCAGTAAGTTACGAGCTAACGTGACCCTGTGGCACCAAGGGCAATTGAAGGCCACAAAAAGATGATAACGCTTTGCTTGTGCTGGAAAATCAACATCGCCTATGGCATTACGAAATTGACTAATACCTCGGACAAACTCACCTTTTTCTCTACGCTGCACTGCACCAGATTGATCTTCCTCTACTGAATTACCCTTGGGGGAAGGGGTCATAAAAAATTCCTTATTTTGTATTTTTGATTGAAGTAAGGCCCTATTAATAAGTCTTACAAACGCTTAGCCTTTTGCACAAGTTGGTGTTTGTTGGTGTGTTCATCAATGGTCACGCCCCTGCGTCCAGTAAGAGCATCTCTCAGCTGTCTCTCAGCTGTCCCTCTGATAATGCCTCGATAGCGCTATCGCTCATGTTGAAGAAATTAATTTTCCGCTTAACTGCTGCATTAGTTGGGCTAAATGTAGCGTTAGTATTAAAACCAAAATCGGTGGCATATTTTTCCATAAAATAGCTAAGGAAAGTATTGATACTTACTCTTACGCGTTCATCTTTGCCCATATAGGCGGCGCACTCATCGAGTGTCTCGACCATCAGTGTTAACCAACGCTCAGCTCCTTTTTGATTCATTATTTCGAAGGCATTATGTTGATGATGAAAGTTCAATCTAAATTCAGCGCCATGGTATTTAAAACCGCCACCCATAACATCAAGCCACATAGAAGACTGAGTTTTCACATGGTGAGATTGGTCACCTACATGCGCAAAAACCGATCGAAACCAAGTTTCTTGTTGGTACACTTTGGTATAAAAAACACTAACTATGCTAACGATATTATTACGTCCTAACACAGAATATAACTGCCAAAATTGAATGGGTTTGGAAAGGTTGTTAGAAGCTGACAGAGAAATTAGCTCGGGTATTCTGTGTGCCTCAGCAGGAAGTATCTGCTTGTGTATGGCTGCTGCAATATATTTTTGCTGGATTTTTTCGGACATATACCCATGACTGGGCTCGTAATTTGGGTAGGACGTTATAAACATAAACAAGCCTTTGGAAAAAAATTGGTACAGACGCTAGCCGATATCATACGTGTAGTTAAGATATGAGAAAACATTATTTAGACGCAAACATAGTTCGAAAATAAAGAACGATTAATAGCGCCTCTCGATCAATTAGCCAAGTTTTGATTAGCCAAGTTTTGATTAGCCCTGTTGTTAAGATCACAGATGGATAGTCAGACGCCTATTGAGATGTTGGTATTACTGTAAACTTGGGGCAGGGCCATGATGAAGCTTACCCGTGGCAGGTATCACCCTATTGTGGCTGCAAAGATACCAGTGGACCATTGGCAGCATGCGCTTCTGCTGGCTCATGAGTGGCCAACAACACCGGTATAAGACGCAGTCTGGCTTGGTCAAATAAAAATTCACGCATGGTATGCCTTAGGTCTAAATCGAGTTGAGAGAAAGGCTCATCCAACAGCAAGGCTTGGGGCTGGGCTAGGAGTGCGCGCATTAACGCCACTCTACTTTGCTGACCCCCTGAGAGGGTTTGAGGGTTTCTGTGGTAAAAATCGGTTAGCTGAGCCTGCTCCAGCGCTTGGTCTACAAGTCGACGCCGCTGTTTTGCATCTAGCATGAGTCAATGGGCTTAAAAGACCCAAACTAGTTATTAATACAATGCTACTCAGTTGTGTGGCCCGTAAACAGTTCAAAAGTGTTGTCATTATGAATGTCTCTAATGTTGGTGGTCGACAGTAAGGTTTAGTCAGCAAGAAGGTGCCAACCTTGTAGCCAACGACTTAAAGTAGTCAGGCCACAGGCAAACGCAAAGCCGTAAGCTAAAGGGGTAAATAAGTCTGGCCAAAGGCAAAAAGCAACAAACACAGCAATAGTTTCAGCCCCTTCGGTAAGCCCTCCTAGATAGTATAGACCTTTGCTTGGAAATTTTTGAGCATGTAGTTTGCGCTTTTGAGCCATCAAAGAAAATGCCAAAAATGATGATCCAGTGCCTACGAATGCAGCTAATAACACGGTCGCTGCAAGGGCATTCTCAGTCACGTTAGCCAGTGCAAAACCTAGGGGTATTAAGGCATAAAATACAAAATCCAAGGCAATGTCTAAAAATGCACCGCGATCAGTGACTTGGGTTAGGCGCGCCACTTCGCCATCTAAGCCATCGAATACCCGGTTAAGCAAAATAAACACTAAGGCCCATGTATATTGTTGTGATGCTAACAGGGGTAGGGCGACAATGCCCAATATAAAGCCAACGATAGTGACCTGATCTGCCCTTGCACCTAAGTTAACTAAACGTGCAGCAATAGGCCGCAGCAGTCTGCGCTGCAAAGGCAGTAATTGAGCGTCAATCATGAGCGGCGCCATGTGTGATATCGTTTTAACCAAAGCAGCAGTTTAGGGTTAACTTGATTGCGCTTCCATTCGCCAGCGACATATTTGTTGGCTTCTGCCATGGTGGGATAAATATGAATGGTACCTAGCACTTTGTTTAATCCGAGCTTGTATTTCATGGCGATTACAAATTCAGCAATGAGTTCAGCGGCCTGTGTTCCAACAATGGTCACGCCTAATATTTTGTCTTTTCCTGGCACTGTTAAAACTTTGATGAAGCCTTCGGCAGTGCCATCACAGATGGCCCTGTCTAAATCATCAATACCATAACGAGTCACTTGGTAAGCGATGCCTTGTTGGATTGCTTCTTGTTCGTTAAGTCCAACTCTTGCCACTTCAGGGTCAACAAAAGTGGCCCAAGGTATGACACGATAGTCCACTTTAAAGCGCTTAAATTGCCCAAATAAAGCGTTTACACAGGCGTACCACGCTTGATGAGCGGCAGCATGGGTAAATTGATATGGACCAGCAACGTCACCAGCGGCATAGATGTTGGGAAATAAGGTTGCCAAATAGTCGTTCGTTTGCACCACTTTATCAGTGGTAATTCCAAGCTCCTCTAAACCAAAGCCTTTTAATCTGGGTGCCCGGCCAACTGCGACGATGATTTGGTCAAAGTTAATACGCCTATGCTGGCCTTGGTGTGCGACTTCAAGCCACTTAACTGGGCTACCGTCTAGGTTGGTTACACCACAACTTAAGGCCGTATGGTCTGTGAGCACTGTAACACCATCATGTTGTAACGCCTCTTTCACAAATTGGGAGACCTCCACGTCTTCTCGTATCATGAGGCGATCGAGCATTTCTACTTGAGTCACCTGAGATCCCAGTCGAACAAAAGATTGGGCCAGTTCACAACCAATGGGGCCACCTCCAAGGATCACGAGACGCTGAGGTGGCTTATCCTCGTAACGAAATTTCTCCCACAAAGTGTCTGAAGTGAGATAGCCGGTGGTATCTAAGCCAGGTAAAGCCGGCACCAAGGGTGCAGCGCCTGTGGCTATGATAATGCTCCGGCTAGTGAGTTGAGTGATGCTGCCATCAGCATGAGTGATGTCTAGCGCCCATGGGCTAGTCAACTTAGCGTGGCCTTGTAATACTTCAACTCCTAAAGATTGATAGCGCTCAATGCTGTCGTGCGGGGCTATGGCAGCAATGACTTGGTGTATACGCTGCATCACTTTACTAAAACTGAAGCTGGGGTTGGACGCCTCAAGGCCGAAACGATCAGCGTGTTTAATCTGGTGAGCCACCTTGGCACTTTTAATTAGCGTCTTAGAAGGTACACAGCCGTAATTGAGGCAGTCACCACCCATTGTTCGGGTTTCTATAAGGGTAACTTTAGCGCGCACCACAGCAGCAATGTAAGCCGACACCAATCCTGCCGCACCGGCGCCTATGATAATGACGTTGCGATCAAATTGTTTGGGTTTGACCCACTTGGCATAAACTTTACGACGCTGATAAAAGTCTATGGCAAAGCGCGCCATCCAGGGTAATAGCCCCAATGCAACAAAAGACATGAGCAAGGTGGGTGACGATATATCAGACACGCTAGTGAGTTGAGATAACTGAGTGCCCGCATTAACGAACACCGCGGTGCCCAGCAACATACCCAATTGGCTGACCCAGTAAAAGCGCCAGCCCTTCATTGCAGTCAGTCCCATTAATAGGTTAACAGCGAAAAAGGGCAGTGCAGGGATCAAGCGCAGGCTGAATAGATAAAACCCCCCATCTTTTTCTAACCCAGTATTAATTGTTTGGATGTACTTACCAAGCTTGACTTGTACCCAGTCCCGTAACCAATATCGAGACGATAAGAACGCCAAAGTGGCTCCTATGCTTGAGGCAAAGGAAACCAGTAATAAGCCCCACCAGAGACCAAATAAAGCACCAGCAGCTAATGTCATCCACACGGCAATGGGCAACGATGTTGCAGTGACCAATACGTAAAGAGTAAAAAATAGGGCGACAAAGGCAATCAGGTTTTGCTGGTGCCACTCTTTAACGTCAGACACAACAGACTGAACGAGGGCTAAGTCGATCGGTTGATCAGTCAAAAATACGAGCATCATGCAAATCAATAGGATGAAAAGCAACAATAAGATTTTTTTGGTGGTGCCAGTGCTAGGTTTACGTGTCATAAGTTCCAGATCTAAAAGTTAACAGGGCGAAGGCAAAGCGACGTCGTTTGAAAAATCATAATCTTACACCCAATCTAAAATACATTGGATAATTTAAGTGTTAACTTGACACACTTTTCGTAATAATGATGTTCAGAATGTTGGGTCTATTGCCGACCAGTTGCTAAGCTTCGCTTATGCCCGTGTTAGGTCACAGTAATATTAGTATTGCTATGGACTTGGCGCAAGGCCATCCGCGTTTGAGTGCCCACTACGCCAGGCAAACGTAGTATTTTCTTATAGTAAAGTTCTTCGTAATCCTTGGCATCGGTATACACCACTTTTAGCATGTAATCGTTATCTCCAGCCATTAGGTAGCATTCCATCACTTGCTCAAGTTGAGCCACTGCAATTTCAAAGTCTGCAAACACGGCTTCACTTTGTTTATCTAAACTAATGAAAATAAAAGCCGTGCCTTGAACATGGAATAACTCGCGATTTAATAAACCCACAAAACGATCAAATACCCCCAGATCCATAAGAAATTTGGTGCGCCTTAGGCACGCTGAAGGCGAGAGATTAATTTGTTCAGCAAGTTCAACATTACTTAACCGCGCATTATTCTGTAAGGCGTTAATGATTTTTTTATCAATGTGATCAAGTTCTATATATGAAGTTGAATTAAGTTGCATAAGGCACCTTTATTTTAAAATTTAATGCAATTTTTATCATCATTATTATAAAGATAGCAAGATAATGCCGCAATAACCGTATTAAAATAACATTATATTCAATCGCCATATGTGTGGTGCTAATCAAGCAATCGTTAACTGAGAGGGCTGTGTAATGTTAATTGGTGTTCCTAAAGAAATTAAAAACAATGAGTATCGCGTAGGCATGACGCCAGCTAGTGTGCGAGAAGTTATTCACTCAGGTCATCGTGTGATTGTTGAAACGATGGCGGGAAGTGGTATTGGTTCTGGTGATGATGATTACATTGCTGCGGGTGCAGAAGTAGTGACCAGTGCTGCAGAAGTGTTTTCTCGGGCCGAGATGATTGTTAAGGTAAAAGAACCTCAAGCATCAGAGCGTGAAATGCTGCGACCTGAGCAGTTACTCTTCACTTACCTTCATCTTGCTCCAGATGCGCTTCAAACAGCCGACTTAATCGCCTCTGGCGCAACCTGCATTGCCTACGAAACCATTACATCAGCCCAAGGTGGTTTGCCATTGCTGGCGCCTATGTCTGAAGTGGCTGGGCGCATGTCTATCCAGGCGGGTGCTCATGTGTTGGAAAAGGCGCAAGGTGGCCGAGGCATGTTGCTTGGTGGTGTGCCTGGAGTAGCGCCTGCTAAGGTGGTTATTATTGGTGGTGGCGTTGTTGGTTCTAATGCTGCTCAAATGGCCTTAGGTGCGCGCGCCCAAGTGACGGTTTTAGATCGGTCTACTCAAGCTTTGGCGCGCTTAGATAAAGAGTTTAACGGTGCGGTTAAAACCGTATACTCAACCCAAGACAGTCTAGAGGAATATGTGCTTGATGCCGACCTCGTAATTGGCGGTGTGTTGATTCCTGGCGCAGAGGCCCCTAAACTGGTTACAGAAGCGATGGTCAAAGCCATGAAACCAGGTTCGGTGTTAGTTGATGTGGCCATTGATCAGGGCGGTTGCTTCGCAACTTCAAGGGCAACTACCCATGAAGATCCCACTTACGTGGTCGATGGTGTAGTTCATTATTGTGTGGCAAATATGCCAGGTGGTGTGGCAATGACGTCGACCTATGCTCTTAATAACGCCACTTTGCCTTACATTTTAAAGCTGGCTAACATGGGTTGGAAGCAAGCCTTGCAGCAAGATGTGCATTTTTTAGCGGGCTTAAATGTACATGCTGGTAAGGTGACTAATGAGCATGTTGCTAAGGCTTTAGGTTACGATTACCTGCCCCCAGAAATGGCAGTGGCAGATATTGCTCCCCAACGGGTGGCTTAAAACCTTGAGCCCATTTTAGGCGCTTTTGGGTGCTAATTAAACAACGTCTCTTGGTAAGAGGCGTTTTTTTTGCTAAAAATAAGCACCTTTGCAGCTTATAGCTTGACTATTACCCGTGAAATACGGAAAATTCCGTCTTTTAATTTAGCCTATGGTTATCATAATTTGGTAACCGTCTATGTTAGACGCTATATAGGCAAGAATTTAGTAGCGCCAGCCTTGGCAAGGGCTTGGTCATTTGATAATTAATGAGGCATTTAAATGCAAGTTTCAGTAGAAGCGACCACGAGCATCGAACGACGTTTAACCGTTACAGTACCTGCTGAGCAAGTTGATAGCGCAGTAGATAAAAAGGTTAACGAAACCGCCAAAACTATCCGTATTGATGGTTTTCGTCCAGGCAAAGTGCCGACTAAGGTGGTCAAGAAACGTTACGGTGCAAGCATCCGTCAGGACGTGTTGGGCGATGTGATCCAATCTAGCTACTTTGAAGCTCTACAGCAGGAAAAACTTAAGCCTGCTGGCATGCCAAACATTGAGCCTAAACAAGACACAGGTGAAGGTGAGTTCATCTACACTGCTGTGGTTGAAGTGTATCCAGAAATTGTCTTGGTAGACGCATCTGGTGTCACTGTTGAACGTATGATTTCCAGTATTGAAGATACTGACGTAGACACGATGATTGACCTGTTGTTAAGTCAGCAAACTCAATGGACTGAAGTTTTGCGCGCAGCAGCTGACACTGACCAAATCAATATCGATTTTGAAGGCTACTTAGATGGTGAAGCCTTTGACGGTGGCGCCGCTCAAGGTCATGACTTAGTGCTTGGTTCTAACAGCATGATCCCAGGTTTTGAAGATGGTATTTTGGGCATGGAAACTGGCCAAGATAAAGACATCACGGTCACCTTTCCAGAAGATTACAATGCTGCAGAACTCGCGGGTAAAGAGGCCGTTTTCACCATCAAGGTGAACACAGTTAGCGAAGCCACTAAACCTGAGTTAAACGAAGAGTTTTTTGCTCGATTTAACCCAAAGGAAGAGGGCGAAGCAGGTTTTCGAGCGGAAATTCGCTCAAACATGAGTCGTGAGATGAACCAAGCGCTTAAAGCTAAGCTTAAAAATAACCTGTTAAACGCCTATTTAGCATTAAATACGTTTGACGTGCCCAAAGCATTGGTTAGCGAAGAGTTAGGACGTTTAAAGCAACAGGCTTTGCAGCAGTTTGGTGGTGGCAATGAAAATCTAGACGCTAGTATTTTACCCGACGAAATGTTCCAAGATCAGGCTGACAAGCGCGTTAAGATTGGTCTTTTGGCAGCAGAAATTATTCAGCAAAATGATTTCAAAGCTGATGAAGACAAAGTGCAGTCTTTAGTTCAGGAAATGGCTCAAGGTTATCAAGACCCACAAGAGTTTATTGACTACTACATGAATAACGCTGAGCAGCGCGGCCAGTTAGATGGCGTTATTCTAGAAGATCAGGTGGTAGAACACTTGTTAGTTGCGGCCAGCGTCACCGACGTAGTAGTGGATTACAAAACAGCCGTTGAGCCAGAAGGCAAAGACGTGACTGACGATAAAGCAGAGTCAAGCGAAGAGGCCTAATGCTTCTATCCGTCTGTTGAGGCCTTAATTGGACTTGAACAGATCAGCGGTATGGGTTACTTTGATGTAATTCATGCCGTTTTTTTTGCCATTTAAATGGATTATTTAAATGTTTTACTTAGTCTAGGCCTTGGCATTTGTTAAAAATGCCACAATATAATGGTTTGTAACGTTTTTATGTATTGGAGTTTTAGCGACAATGAGTTTTTCTTTTCCTTCGCAAATGGGCCAATTAAGCCCTGAATTAAGCGCTTTAGTGCCTATGGTTGTTGAACAAACTTCCCGTGGCGAGCGTTCTTACGATATTTATTCACGCCTTCTTAAAGAGCGCGTTATTTTCTTAGTTGGCCAGGTGGAAGACCATATGGCTAATCTGGTAGTTGCTCAGCTGTTATTTTTGGAAGCAGAGAACCCAGACAAAGACATTCACCTCTACATTAACTCACCAGGTGGTTCGGTGACGGCAGGGATGTCTATTTATGACACCATGCAGTTCATTAAACCTGATGTAAGCACCATGTGCATTGGTCAAGCTGCCAGCATGGGCGCTCTACTATTAACGGGTGGAGCAAAAGGCAAGCGCTTTTGCTTGCCAAACTCCCGCATGATGATTCACCAGCCTCTGGGTGGTTATCAAGGGCAAGCCACGGACATTGAAATTCACACTAAAGAAATTTTAAATATCCGTGACAAGTTGAACCGTATTATGGCCACCCATACTGGCCAAGAATTAGACACTATCGCTGCAGATACTGACCGTGATAACTTCATGGAAGGTAAGCAAGCAATGGATTATGGGCTAATTGATACGGTACTTGATAAGCGTCCAGTCTAAGTTTCCTGGGTGGAAGACGCTAACTAAAGCTAAATAATGTTTACAGTTAGTCGATAATAGATAGAGTAAAGATTTAACACTAGCCTAACGTATGCATTGGGCTAATAACATTGGTAATTATATGAGCATTGACAAAGACGGATCTGGAGAAGATAGCGGTAAGATACTTTACTGTTCCTTTTGTGGGAAAAGCCAAAACGATGTGCGCAAACTAATTGCCGGGCCTTCGGTTTTTATATGCGATGAATGTGTTGATTTATGCAACGATATTATTCGGGAAGAAATTTTAGATCAGGAACAGCCCGTAGCTGACGATCACTTACCGACGCCCAAAGAAATACGTGCGGCCCTAGAAGAGTACGTCATTGGTCAGCCACGAGCAAAAATGGTGCTTGCCGTAGCAGTTTATAACCATTACAAGCGTTTGAACTACGTCAGTGGTAAAGATGATGTTGAGCTAGGTAAGAGTAATATATTACTCATCGGTCCAACGGGCAGTGGTAAGACATTACTAGCCGAGACTTTAGCGCGTTTATTGAATGTGCCCTTTACTATTGCCGATGCAACAACGCTCACTGAAGCGGGTTATGTGGGTGAAGACGTTGAAAACATCATCCAGAAGCTGCTTCAAAAATGTGATTATGATGTTGATAAAGCCCAGCGTGGCATTGTGTACATTGATGAAATCGATAAAATTTCTCGTAAATCAGATAACCCTTCTATTACCAGAGATGTTTCGGGTGAAGGTGTGCAGCAAGCGTTGCTAAAACTGATTGAAGGTACGGTCGCTTCGGTTCCGCCTCAGGGCGGTCGTAAGCACCCTCAACAAGAGTTTTTACAGGTTGATACCAGTAATATTCTGTTTGTGTGTGGTGGAGCCTTTGCTGGCTTAGATCAGGTGATTCGTGATCGCACAGAAAAGAGCAGTATTGGTTTCTCGGCTACGGTGAAGAGCAAGGATGACAGTAAAGATGTGGGTCAGTTGTTACATTCTGTTGAAGCAGAAGATCTGGTGAAGTTTGGTTTGATCCCTGAGTTTGTCGGCCGTCTGCCTATGATTGCCACGTTAGAGGAGTTAGACGAAGACACCTTAGTTCAAATTCTGACAGAGCCTAAGAATTCCTTAACAAAGCAGTACCATAAGCTGTTTGAAATGGAAAATGTAGAAATTGAGTTTCGTGCTGAAGCCCTCAAAGCGGTGGCTAAGAAAGCTATGGAACGGAAGACTGGGGCACGTGGTTTACGTTCCATTCTTGAGTCTGTGTTGCTACCTACAATGTACGAACTTCCCGACCAAGCTAATGTGGTTAAGGTTGTCGTTAACGAACAAAGTATTACTGGGGAAAGCGAGCCACTAGTGGTTTTAGATAGGGCAGAACTGCAACAGGCTGTTTCAG
>Ga0209712_10004354_pt1 | contig 11278 bp, 10 predicted proteins | sample ArcOceMetagenome_FD_187443 | JGI IMG/M metagenome (GOLD analysis project Ga0209712, IMG submission 187443) | Marine eukaryotic phytoplankton communities from Arctic Ocean - Arctic Ocean - Greenland ARC118M Metagenome (SPAdes) (version 2) | ecosystem: Environmental > Aquatic > Marine > Oceanic...
AATCTCAAATCTCAAATCTCAAATCTCAAATCTCAAATCTCAAATCTCAAATCTCAAATCTCAAATCTCAAATCTCAAATCTCAAATCTCAAATCTCAAATCTCAAATCTCAAATCCGTCTACCAGTCCGAGTTAGGATAAGACCTCTGCATATACTGAAGCTCCGCCAGTATGAAACCTAAATGCTCTGAGTGATATCCCAGTTTTCCGTCTGTTTGTCTCCAGTTTGGTTCTGGAATGGTAAGTCCTGCTTCTAACAGAAGAGCGTGTACATTTTTGAAATACACTTCTTTTATAGCCTCTAAATCCCCACCTATTCCGTTCTCTTTCATTTCTTTATCCAGCGGAGTTTCTTGGAAAAACTCATTTACAAATGGATAGAAGTGATCCAATGCAGCTTGTACTTTCTGGTTAGAAACTTCAGTTCCTGAGCCTAAACGCTTCATCCATTCCGATGAGAATCGCTCGTGGTAGCTAGACTCCTTGATTGATTTTTGAGCTATGGCAGATATACGTTCATCTTTACTTTCGCACAGCTGCTTCATGAGCGGCATGTGAAAAGAATCGAATAAGAATTGACGACAAATTACATGTCCAAAATCTTCATTTGGCTGTTCTACTAGCCATACGTTTTTATGCTGTCTGTCTGTTCTCAGAAACGCTATAGAATCCTCAGAAGCATCTTCTCCAGATAGTTCCGCAGCATACTGAAAATAGTTTCTTACTTGTCCGTATAAATCCAGAGAAATATTGGTCAGTGCTATGTCTGTTTCTAGGCTAGGGCCATGTCCGCAGAGTTCAGAAAGTCTATGTCCTAAAATTAGCGAGTTGTCTCCAAGAGAAAGTATGTAATCGTACAACTTGTTTTCCATTACATGTGTTTTAACTCGATAGGCAATTCATAAAATGTAGGATGTCTGTACACCTTATCTTCTGCAGGGGCAAACATCTCACCATTGGCCTCCGGATTAGAAGCTACTATGTGCTTAGACTCTACTACCCAAAGGCTCACGCCTTCTTGTCTTCTTGTATACACATCTCTGGCATTTTCCATCGCCATTTCTGAATCAGCAGCATGAAGAGAGCCGGCATGACGGTGTTCTAGTCCATTTTTACTTCTGATAAATACTTCCCAAATGGGCCACTCCTTTTTTGTCATGCTTTGAATTATTGCAGAGGATTCGACTGAACAAATCCATCCTGATTTTCTTCTAATTAGTTTAGTTGTACGATTTCAGAATATTTTCTAAAGCTTTAAAATCGTAAATAGCTAAGAAGCCTTCTTCGCTTCTTTCCTCTTTTCTTTCTGCTCTGCAAAGGCCATAGCAGCATCTCTCACCCATTCTCCTTCATCCCATGCTTTTACACGTGCACCTAGTCTTTCTTTGTTGCAACGCCCATTTCCTTTTACAACCTGCCAAAATTCATCCCAATCTATAGGACCGTGATCATAATGACCTGTTTCTTCATTCCATTTCAGGTCTGGATCTGGAATAGTTAGCCCTAGAATTTCTGCCTGCGGAACAGTGATATCTATAAACTGCTGACGAAGTTCATCGTTGGTCTTCAATTTTATTTTCCATTTCATAGCTTGCTCTGTGTGCGGAGATTCTTCATCTCTAGGGCCGAACATCATGATAGATGGCCACCAAAAACGGTTCAATGCATCCTGCGCCATTTCCTTTTGGGCTGGAGTACCAGCGCAAAGAGTCAGCATCATTTCATAACCCTGGCGTTGGTGGAAACTCTCCTCTTTACAGATCCTCACCATGGCTCTAGCATAAGGGCCGTAAGAAGTTCTGGTAAGCATTACTTGGTTAATAATGGCAGCACCATCTACCAACCAGCCAATAGCTCCAATATCTGCCCATGAAAGGGTGGGGTAATTAAAAATGCTTGAATATTTCGCCTTTCCAGTGTGTAGCTGGTGAAAGAGTTCATCCCTGGAAATTCCCAGTGTTTCCGCTGCAGAATAAAGATAAAGACCATGCCCAGCTTCATCTTGAACCTTAGCTAATAACCCCACCTTTCTTCTCAGACTAGGTGCTCTGGTAATCCAGTTTCCTTCTGGCAGCATGCCTACTATTTCTGAATGGCCATGCTGAGAAATCTGACGAATATGCGTCTTTCTGTACTTCTCTGGCATCCAGTTTTTAGGCTCTATGTTTTCTCCAGCGTCTATTCTGGCTTGAAAATCATTCTCTAATTTGTTTATATCTAGTTCCATTGTTGAATGGTTTTTTCCCGATAACTATCGGGACTATTTTAAAGCGTTGCCACGCTAATCTTAATTATCAAAATCTACCACTACTTTCTCCGAACATGGAATGCCTTGGCATGTTAGCACATATCCAGCTGCTACTTCTTCCTCCTCCAGCGCGTAATTTACTTCCATCTCCACTTTTCCTTCTATCACCTTAGCCTTACAGGTAGAGCATACTCCACCTTTGCAGGCAAATGGTAAATCAGCACCATTGGCCAACGCGGCATCTAGGATGTTATTAGATCCTTGGTGAATCTTAAAGTTAAAGGATTTTCCGCCATCTAGTATCGTGACATCAGAAATTAATCCTTTCATTTCTTCAGTTACCTCTTTCTTCGGTCTTTTTTTGGCAGCTGATGAGGTAAATAATTCGAAGTGAATTTTCTTCTCATCTACACCTTTAGCCATAAAGAAATCTTTGGCCATAAAAATCATTTCCTCTGGGCCACAACTAAATATATGATCTATTTGCTCTATATCTATTACAGCGTTGCAAAGCTTTTCTAACTTCTCTGCATCTAACCTTCCGTTATATAAATCGATTCCTCTACTCTGCTTAGTTAAGAAATGAAACACTTCAAAACGGTCAATAAATCTATTTTTAAGTCCTTCTATTTCTTCCTTCAGAATTACCGAACCAGCAGTCTGGTTGGTGTAAAATAACTTGAAAGTAGAATTGGGCTCATTCTCTAGATGTGTTTTAATGATAGAATAGATGGGCGTAATTCCGCTTCCAGCTGCTATGGCTATAAAGTTTCTTTCTGCTTTAGGCTCTATGTCAATAAAGAAATTACCATAAGGAACCATGGCTTCCACAATGTCTCCCACTTTTAAAACGTCATTGGCATAAGTAGAGTACTGCCCACCATGTATTTTTTTAATTCCTACGTGCCACTCATTATCATTAGGGCTAGAGCACAGCGAATATGACCTTTGTACACTTTCACTATCTATTTGAGACCTTAAAGTAAGGTACTGGCCTTGTGTAAACTTAAATTCCTCCTGAAGCTCAACAGGAATATGAAAGCTAACTATAGCGCAGTCCTTGGTAGTTTTCTGAATGTCTGCTACCGTTATGTTGTGAAATCTTGATGCCATTAACCTTCGTTCTGTAGTGTAAAACTAACGATTGTTAGTTTAGGTTACAAGTTTTCACCTGAAATAGGATAGTAATGGATGAAAATGTGAGACTTTTGTGGTACAATAGATGTCTACCCACAATGCCATATCAGAAGAGCTTCAGCAGAAATTAGACAAAGCGCGTAGCAGTCAAAAATCACTAAAAAAGTTCAAACAGAAACTCACGAAAGTAAAGCCTAAAGAGCTAGACGCTTCTTTTCATGAGCTGCATGAAGAAGTGTTTGAAGAAGTAGATTGTTTGAAGTGCGCCAACTGCTGTAAAACCACCAGTCCTATTTTTAGAGATACAGATATAGAACGACTGGCCAAGCATTTTAGATTAAAGGCAAGTGATTTCGTAGACAAATATCTTCATTTGGATAATGAAAATGATTATGTATTGAATTCTTCTCCATGTCCATTTCTAGGAGATGATCTCTATTGTTCAGTATATGAATCCAGACCAAAAGCCTGCCGAGAATACCCACACACAGATAGGAAGAATATGACTCAGATTTTGGGTTTGACTCTTAAGAATACTACTGTTTGTCCTGCTGTGGGAGAGATTATGGAGCGGTTGAGGGAAGGGTATTAGAAATCACCTCACGATATTCACCTCTCTCTCCAGTTCCACACCAAATTTAGACTTGATGTCTGTTAAAATTTCTGTAGATAAATCATAGATGTTTTGACCTGTGGCTCCACCGTAGTTTACCAGTACTAATGCTTGCTTCGGGTGAACCCCGTAGTTTCCATACGTTTTTCCTTTCCAGCCAGCTTTATCTATTAACCATCCTGCTGCTAGTTTCATAGAGTTATCGTCTAATGGATATGCTGCTGCTTCTGGGTATTCTTTTTTTATGTTTTCTGCCAATGAAATAGGCACTACAGGATTTTTAAAGAAGCTTCCTGCGTTTCCAGTTACTTTAGGGTCTGGGAGTTTACTCTGTCTGATGTTTATGACTGCGTTAGAAATAGCCTGAATAGAAAGTTCAGTGACTTTCATGTTTTCTAATTCATTAGTAATGGCTCCATACGAAGTTTTGAACGTGGGCTTTTTATCCAGTTTAAAGATAACTGAGCTAATGAGGTACTGACCTTTTAACGCTCGTTTAAATACACTTTCTCTGTAACCGAACTGACATTCTTTGTTAGAGAACGTTTTGATTTTTCCTGAAGAAATCTCCACTGCTTCTAGTTCATGAAAAACATTTTTTATTTCTACACCATAGGCGCCTATGTTTTGCATAGGTGCCGCACCCACGCTTCCAGGAATAAGAGAGAGGTTTTCTATTCCAGCCCAGTTTTGATGAATGCAGTGCAGCACAAATTCATGCCAGTTCACACCACCGCCAGCTTTTACCCACACATGGCCTTCATTTTCATCTACTACAGAGATTCCCTCCAGTTTATTTAACAGCACGGTACCTTTGAAGTCATTCATGAAAAGCACATTGCTTCCACCGCCTAGTATGAGCAGTTCTTTCTGGTTTATTTCAGCTAGTGTTTTTACTAATTCACCAGTGGATTCTATGGAAATCAAATGTTCGGCAGCCACATCTATCCCGAAGGTATTATAGGCTTTTAGTGAGGTGTTTTGAAGATTGCTCATGTGTTACAAATGTAAACTCATAGCAGGGTTAGCTTATTTTATGCTTCTAAATATCTCAAACAGCCGAGTGTTTATACCTTAGCGTTCTCAAATGACTCAGAAGAAAAAAATCATAGTTACGGTTACCAACGATTTAACGCACGACCAGCGCGTGAGGAAAGTCTGCCGTAGCTTGATGAAAATCGGCTATGAGCCTCATTTGGTAGGAAGAAAGCTGTCTACGAGCACACCTATAGAAAGGCCTTATCCGACCACTCGGTTTAAATTGATTTTTACCAAAGGAGCCTTTTTCTATGCTGAGTATAATCTTCGTTTGTTTTTATTTCTTCTTTTTAGAAAATACCATAGCATCCATGCCAATGATTTGGATACTCTTTTGGCAGCTTATCTGGGAAGTAAGGTAAGAGGAAAGGAACTGGTGTATGACAGCCATGAATATTTCACAGAAGTCCCTGAGTTGGCAGAAAATCCTTTTGCAAAGCGAACCTGGGAAAGAATAGAAGAATGGATATTCCCCACCTTGAGCCAAGTGATTACGGTGAATGAAAGCATAGCCAATCTGTATAAAGAAAAATACGGAAATCAGGTGCAGGTGATGAGAAATATACCTGAAGGAAAGCCCGAAGGAATGGAGCCGAATACCACGAAAGTTTCTAGAGCTGCGCTTGGATTGCCTAAGGATAAAACCATTCTTATAGTGCAGGGAACGGGAATAAATGTGGATAGAGGAAACAAGGAGCTAGTAGATGCCATGCGCTATATGGATGGATTTTTATTACTCATTATAGGTTCTGGAGATGTGCTGCCAAGGCTTAAAGAGATCGTTTTGAGTGAGGGGTTAAGAGAGAAAGTCATTTTTAAGGATAAGATGCCTTATGAGCAACTTAAGTTTTATACCGCGGCTTCTGATGGTGGTATAAGCATAGATAAAGACACCAATATCAACTACCGTTATAGTCTACCAAATAAACTCTTCGATTTTATACATGCAGAAATTCCGTGTATAGTCTCAGACCTGCCAGAGGTAAAAAGAATAGTGCACGAGTTTAAAGTGGGAACAGTACTCAGCAGCCATAACCCTAAAGAGATGGCAGAAGAAATCACGCGTTATTTCCAGTCTTATGATAAAGAAGAGTTACAGGCCCATGCCAGAAAAGCTACTTTAGAGTTGACTTGGGAGAATGAAGAAAAGGTATTGGAGGAGATTTATAAAGACTAAAACTTCCGAAGCGTTTTCTCTTTTTTGAGTTTTTTTAAGTAAGCATTAAACTTTTCTTCAGAAACTATTTCCACCCCCTGTCCTTCTATCAAATCCATAATGTGATTCCGCATAGGTAAGATGTCATCTGAATATTCGGTTATAGAAAAATAGACCCCTAATGTTTTCACTTCGATAAATGAGTGGTCATTTATCACTTTACACCAAGTTTTCATGGCAGTGAGTTGAAGAAAAATTGGGAATTTTTTTAGACTCATTCGGTGAAATTAAAAAAAACATTAGATATAAATGTTACTAGATTGTAATTTTGCACAGCTAAAAATGGATTCATCCCCAAACTGGCACGTATTTTGAAAAGAGGAAAAACTTAAAAAAAACAAAAAAATAATGAAAAAAATATTTACGCTATCTATTTTAACCTTGGCGCTATTGTGCAAGCTAGGTGCTCAAGAAAATCACTTGATAATTTTCAGTGAAGATTTAAATCCATTTTACGCTTATGTAAACGGAGTAAAACAAAATGTAGAACCTCAGACCAATGTAAAAGTCACTGGCCTTGCGCTTCAGTCATACCGATTAAAAGTAGTTCACGCTGATGAAACCATTCCAACACTCGATAAAAACATGTACTTCGAACCTATGGGAATGGCTAATACGATTAAAATCACGGAGACTAAAAAGGGTTTTAAACTGAGGTTTTTCGGGCAAGTTCCTCTCAGTCAGTCGCCAGTTGAATATACAGAGATTCCTTATCATGAAACTGCTTATGAAGAAGTTTTGTCTATAGCATCTGATGCTCCAGAACCAGCCGTAATAAAAGACACACAGATGAATGCCAATTTAAATGTGAGTACAGAGATGCCAATAGGTTCTAATACCACCACAGAGAGTGTAAATATGAATGTGAACATAGGCGGCATAAATGTCGGAATGGATATGAATATTAATGATGGCTCATCTAACCAAGCTAGCGGTAATATGGATGTCAACATGAATGTTAATGAAACAATCACAACCCAAATTAACACTTCGAACACGACCCATGTGGCTGTCAATGAAACAATCACCAACATAAATGAAGCTCCTGTAGTGGTAGATCCGGTCTCTTTAGGAGGGTGTGTTAATCCTGTTCAGGATATGAAAAGCATTATGGCTGCAATTGATGACGAAAATTTTGATGAAGGAAAAATGATTGTCGCTAAACAAGCAACTTCTAAAAAATGTTTGATGGTAGACCAGATCAAACAAATTATGGATGAATTTAGCTTTAGCGAAAGTAAGCTTGACTTTGCGAAATACGGCTACAAGCGTTGCTACAACGTAGATGATTATTATCAAGTAAACGCTGCTTTTGATTTTAGTTCAGATAAAGAAAAGCTGAACGATTATCTCAACGATCAGAATTAATAAGTTCTATATGAAGTTAAAATGACCTCATCATAGAATGATGAGGTCATTGTTCTCTGTTCCTACAAAAATATACGGCCTCCCAAATCGTATTAAAAATATCTCGTGGTTTACCCTTCAATGGTCACTAAAGTTCCTTTTGTGCCACAATCATTTGTGCCCTGTATTCTCACTCAATCCGAGCTAGTTCATAAAGTATGTTGTGTCTTTTTTTTGCTTTGAGGATTTAACTTCCTGAATTTCTGGCGGTCCTTTTCAGGGCATGTTTTTTTTGTGGGAAAGATTTATAAATTCAGCACAAAGAATAGAGAGAAATTAAGGAACTTCGAAGTTCAATAATTATCCCATGGAATCCTTTAGCCCAGAGTTTATAAAAGCAGAAGAATTAATGAAAGCCCAGTCTTATGATGAGGCGCTTAAACTGTTTAATTCAGTAATTAAGTCAGAACCAACTAATCCTGTGTATGTAAGTCAGAGAGGTGTGTGTTTTTATCATTTAAAAGACCTTAAATCTGCTCTTAAAGACATGAATAAGTCGGTAGATCTGGACCCAGCGTATAGTTACCGTTATGCATCTAGGGCATATATGAGAGATGCTATGGGAGATGTAAAAGGAGCTATAGAGGATTACACTAGAGCTACAGAGTTAGATCCAGATGATGCGGTGTCTTTTAACAATTTGGGGTTGCTAGAGGAAAAATTGGGCTATATGGAGTCTAGCAAAAAGAGTTTTAAGAAGGCAGATGATTTGGCTAAAATGCTCGAAGAAACGGGCATAGTAACCGAAGAAGAATTAATGGCTTCTCAGACAGAAAAACCGCAGAACATTCAGAAGGAAATAGATGAGGTAAAGGAGGTTGTAAAAGAAACATCTATGACACAAGAAATAGGAAATGTATTCCGTAAAAAAGATGTATTTAGAGAGTTCTTAAGCTTCGTGAGAAACGGATTTAAAACCAAAGAATAATACCGACAAGAAACTAAACAACCACACCTTTATGCCTGATTCATTTTTATATTTCGTAGCTGAGCAGATTTATTCTAAGCATGAAAATGAACTAGATAAAGTGCTCATAGTAGTACCCAGTACGCGGGCCGGTAGATTCATTTATAACCACTTAAAAACGCTTATAAAAGGCCAGGTTAGCTGGCTTCCAGAATGTAAAGGAATTAGCGCCTTGGTGGAGGATCTATCCAGTATTAACTCTTCAGATAGGCTAGAGCTTACGTTGACCCTTTATAAAACCCATCAGAAAAACAATCCTGATGACAGCTTAGAGTCTTTTCTGAAATGGGGTGGAACAGCGCTTACCGATTTTAATGAGATAGAGAATTACCTGTTGGATGGCCAAAGAGTTTTCTCGGATTTAAGAGACATAAAGGAGATAGAAGATTGGAGTTTTAATGAAGCCGTTTTAAGCAAAGACCAAACTCAGTTTTTAGAATTTTGGGACTATCTGGGCAGGCTGAAATCTGATTTTGATGCTGCTCTTAAAAAGGAAAAAACAGGTTATTCAGGGCTGATTATTAGAGCGGCTATTGAGGAGTTAGAAAATGGAAATATTCCTACCGAATGGAAGAAAATTTACTTCGTAGGATTGAACGCTATTTCCGCTTCAGAAAAAAGATTAATTACACTCTTAAAGCTTGAAGGACTTGCCGAGATTATTTCTGATTCGGATAGTTACTATCATGATAATCCAATTCAAGAGGCGGGTTATTTTATGCGGAAACAAGAAGAATTTTTCGATATAAAACATGTTCTTTCTGATTATTTCAAAGAGGAGAAAGAAATCAACTTCATTAAAGCCAATACGACTTTAGGAATGACCAGTATGGCAGCTTCGCTGGTGAGTACTAATAGTGAAAACACTGCGCTGGTACTCGGAGATGAAAAACTATTGGTTCCGCTTCTTTCTTCACTTCCTGAGGAAATAAACGAAGCCAATATCACCATGGGATATCCGCTTACAGATGGAATGGTGTGGAGAGGAATACACAAGTTATTTAAGCTGAAGACAGAAATGGCCAAGTCAGAAAAAGCCTCTGTTTCTGTATTAGAATCCCTGTCCAATGACCCGTTTATCTCTAGTCTTTTTCTCAAAACTTCCGTTTACATAGGCCGTATGGGGGAGTTGTTGATGAAAAACAGAATAGGTCTCACTGTATCAGAGGTAAAAAAATTATTTTCAGAAGAAGAAGCACTTCGCAGCATAATGGAGTCTTCTTCAGCAGCCGAGCTGTTGCAGACGCTGAATGAGTTTTTAGAAGTAGCCTATAGGAAGTACGAGCATCTTTCTGGCTTTATGAAAGAGCAGATAGCCATTTCCCATCAATTTTTGCAACGCTTACAGGCCAAAATATCAGAAGTAAAGGAGCTCAATACTATTTCTAACCTCAGTTATTTTATAGACCAGTTGGTGAACAATGAGAAAGTACCATTCTTAGGAGAGCCTTACGGTGGAATCCAGATTATGGGTTTGTTAGAGGCCAGGGCATTGGATTTTGAGCATGTGATTTTTTGTGGTGCTACAGATGCACTCATGCCTGCCATTTCTGCAGAAACCTCTTTTATACCATTCGAGCTGAAAGCCATTTATGGACTGCCTACCAACAGGGAGAAAGAAGCGGTTTTCGCGTATAGTTTCTACAGACTATTGCAACGTGCTAAAAAAGCGGATTTCATTTATGTAGAAACCGAAGACGGACTAATAGCCAATGAAAAAAGTAGGTTTTTAACGCAGCTAGAGCATGAACTGCCCAAGTATTCTCCTACGGTAATTAACTATAAAACAGCACAGTCTGAAACGGCCTCTGAGCACTTAAAAGAAACCAAAATCACCAAGACTGAAGTGCACAGAGAGAAAATAAAAGCGCTGCTGGCCAGAGGGATTTCGGCATCTGCTATGAATACATTTATCAGTTGCCCAGCAGATTTTTACTATAAATATATAGTAGGGCTGAAGGAGCCAGATAAGGTAGACGAGGTGGTGCATGCGAGTATTACGGGGAGTATTTTACATGACACGTTGGAGGAGCTTTATAAGCCTATGGTAGGCAGGGTGCTATCTGTGTCTGAGGTGAATGGTGTTATTAAGAATTCTGTGGCTGCGCTGGATGCAGAAGTGGATAGTCAGAACCTTACAGAAGTAATGTCTGGAGGAGAGAACAAGTTGGAATATTTAGTGATGCGGCAGAAGCTTCAGAATTTTTTAAAGTGGGAGCTTTCTGAGGTGAAGAAATTAGAAAAACAAGGAAAATTTATTACTATAGTCTCTTTAGAGCAGAAGTATAAAGCGGTTATTCCAGGAGTACAAACCCCTGACGGGTCACCCGTAACGTTGTCTGGATTTATAGATAGAATAGACCGCGTGGGAAATGAACTGCGTATAATAGATTATAAGTCAGGAAAAGTGGAAAAAGCAGAGTTAAAACTAGGAGAGGTGCTTGATTTCTCTGGAGGTAAGAGAGGTAAAGCGTTGCAATTGTTAGTGTATGGTCTCCTCGTGGGTCATGCATCTCTAGAGTACTTAAGTGAAGGATTTACCGTGGGAAACGTCTCTCTAAAGAACATCTCAAAAGGTCTTATCAATGTGACCCAAGGAGAAGGAAGAAAATATGCCGAGGTGAAAATCACTGCTGATTTTAGTGAAGAGAT
>Ga0209712_10004355_pt1 | contig 11277 bp, 11 predicted proteins | sample ArcOceMetagenome_FD_187443 | JGI IMG/M metagenome (GOLD analysis project Ga0209712, IMG submission 187443) | Marine eukaryotic phytoplankton communities from Arctic Ocean - Arctic Ocean - Greenland ARC118M Metagenome (SPAdes) (version 2) | ecosystem: Environmental > Aquatic > Marine > Oceanic...
ATAACATCTGAAGACTTAACTTATCAAAACAGCTCTTTGGGTTGCCCCTTGGAACTGGAGCGCATTCTAGACATTTCTCGCCGAGCGTCAACCCTTTTTTGTCATTAAACTGAAATAAACGATTGCTCGTTCACTTAACGTACAGAGCTTGTCCTTAATGAAGTTTATTTGAACAAATATTGATGTTACACACACAGATAAGCTCAAAAATGTTGTTTTTTCATATTAATTATTTTTTATCAATCTAATCATTCACTTTTTCAAAGTGTTCGCCACTGATTTCAAAGAATTCTTTTTCTAATTTGAATTTACTGCAATAAGTGATAGCTAGAAAATAGCCTAAATATACATATAAGCGCTATATCAATAATAACTAAAATCCCATATCACAAAATTTCAGTTATATTAGATGCTAACAACGCAATATTTTACTTCTTGTAGATTGTATATTTTCAATTGTGTTGTTATAAAAGTATTAGGTCATATTAAAATTCTTATAGTATTAGGTGAGTACATGATTTCTCGTATTGTATGTTTAGGACTAGTTTTTTATTTCGGACATTGTTCTGCTAACGAAGTTATGGTCTATCGTTGGGTTGACAAAAACAATATTGTTCACTTTAGTCAGCATCAGCCTGTTGGTAATGAATACACTGAATTTCTTGTTTCAAACCAATCTAAGCTAATCAGCCGTGCTGATAATACTGGTCGTTCTTCAACTTCTACTAAAAGCTTAGCGCTTGATAAAAGTGAAGCTGAGGTTCCTTCAACAATAAACATGTCTGAACAGTGTAAAGAAGCTAAAAATAATCTCTCCAAGTTATTAGCTTTTGATAAACTACAATATACTGATGATAAGGGTATTAAACAGCTGCTAAATGAAAAAGAAAAACAGCAGCAGTTGGCACTCAATAAAAAACGCACAGAAGTTTACTGTGCATCTCAGGATGATGATGAGTACTAACGTTGGTTTAGTGTTTAAAGACTAATGCTCCCTCACTGACTTCTATACTTATTTCTCCTTTATCTTTGAATACTCCAGAAAGTATTTTCTGTGCCAATGGGTTCTCAATATTCTGTCGAATAGCTCTTTTCAAAGGTCTTGCCCCAAACAATGGATCAAAACCTGCCAGTGATATCAAAGACAGAGCTTCTTTAGTGATAGATAACTTTATATTTTGCTCTGCTAAACGTTCTTGTAAACTGTTAATTTGAATTTCAGCTATTTTTTCTATTTGCGCAGACACTAATGGATGAAATACAACCGTCTCATCAATACGGTTAATAAACTCTGGCTTGAAATGTAAACTGATTTCTGACATCACTTTTATTTTCATTTCTGCATATTGGCCATCATCTGAAAAATTCTGTATGTGATCAGAGCCAATATTTGAAGTCATAATAATAACGGTATTTTTGAAATCAACCGTACGTCCATGACCATCGGTTAACCGACCATCATCTAATACTTGTAGTAATATGTTAAATACATCACTGTGAGCTTTTTCAATTTCATCTAATAAAATAACCGAATAAGGTTTACGTCTTACTGCCTCAGTTAAATAGCCTCCTTCTTCATATCCAACATAACCGGGGGGAGCCCCAACTAAGCGTGAGATTGAATGCTTTTCCATAAACTCAGACATATCAACACGAATAAGTGCATCTTCGCTATCAAAAAGGTAATGAGCTAATGCTTTCGTCAGCTCTGTTTTCCCTACACCTGTTGGACCTAAAAACAAAAAGGAACCTATAGGTTGACTAGGGTCTGCAAGTCCAGCTCGAGAACGTCGAATAGCATTAGATACACTTATAACAGCTTCCGTTTGTCCAATAACTCGCTCATGTAAGTTATCTTCCATCTGTAATAGTTTATTGCATTCTTCTTCCAACATTTTTGAGACAGGAATCCCCGTTGCCCGGCTTAATACATCGGCAATTTCAACCTCGGTAACTTTATTTTTTAATAGTGTCATTTCTTGCATTTCAGCTTGACTGGCTAAATCGAGTTGTTTCTCAAGTTCTGGAATTGTTCCATATTGTAATTCAGACATTTGGTTTAAATCTCCCAAACGTCTTGCTGCTTCTAAATCAAGCCGAGCATGTTCTAAATCAGCTTTTATTGCTTGTGTTCCATGCAGCGCAGCTTTTTCTGTTTTCCAGATTTCATCTAATTCATCAAAACTTTGTTGGTATTCATCTATTTCTGATGAGATCAAAAACAAACGTTTTTTAGACGCATCATCAGCTTCTTTCTCTAAGGCACGTTGTTCTGACTTTAGTTGAATAAGCCGACGCTCTAAGCGGTCTAAATCTTCAGGTTTAGAATCTATTTGCATACGAATACTAGAAGCAGCTTCATCAATAAGATCTATGGCTTTATCTGGCAGCTGCCTGTCACTTATATAGCGATGGGATAAAGTAGCCGCAGCTACAATAGCTGGGTCAGTAATATCTACACTATGATGTAATTCATAACGCTCTTTCAAACCTCTTAATATAGCGATAGTGTCTTTTACACTAGGCTCTTCAATCAATACTTTTTGAAAACGACGTTCTAAAGCAGCATCTTTTTCAATATATTGACGATATTCATCTAATGTTGTTGCGCCAACACAATGTAGATCACCTCGTGCTAATGCTGGTTTTAGCATATTTCCAGCATCCATTGCACCATCAGATTTACCTGCACCAACCATAGTGTGGAGCTCATCGATAAATAAAATGACCTGACCTTCTTCTTTGGCTAGTTCATTCAAGACCGCCTTTAAACGTTCTTCAAATTCGCCTCTATATTTTGCGCCAGCAACTAAAGATCCCATATCAAGAGATAGCACTCGTTTGCTTTTTAAACCTTCTGGGACTTCATGATTAATTATACGCTGGGCTAAACCTTCTGCTATTGCTGTTTTACCTACACCAGGTTGACCTATCAGTACTGGGTTATTCTTAGTACGACGCTGAAGTACTTGTATCGTTCGACGAATTTCTTCATCTCGACCAATAACAGGATCTAATTTTCCCTGTTCAGCAAGCTCAGTAAGATTCACCGTATATTTGTCAAGGGCCTGACGAACATCTTCAGCATTAGGTTCGTCAACAGTTTGGCCACCACGAACATGTAAAATTGCATCTTGAATACGTTGTTCGCTTGCACCAAGCGATTTTAATATTTGACCTAATTTTCCTTTATCTTCAATCGCAGATAGAATGAAAACATCTGAAGATATATATTTATCTCCTAATTTTTGAGCGTGTTTATCACAAAGATTAAGTAAATTGCCCATTACTGAAGAAAGTTGCACTTCTCCACCTGAACCCGAAACCTGAGCAAGTTTATCAATCACTGTTTCGATTTGTGAACGAAGTGAACGCACATTAATACCAGCGCTTTTCAACAAGGGAATGATACTGCTCGCGTTTTGATTTAATAACGCGAGCATTAAATGCACAGGCTCAATGAATTGATGGTCTCGCCCTAATGCTATTGACTGTGCATCTGAAATGGCCACCTGAAATGCTTGAGTTAATCTATCTAAACGCATTCTATTCTCCTATTTAGCAAAGAAATATATTAATTTTATAACTTATAGATAGGGATAAAATTTATAATTTTCAAGGAAAGAAGATAAAAGGTTTGATTTGAGATAAGTTTTATAATATTCATTAAAGATTAAACGTTAAATTCGGCTAATTATCGAAGCCATACGCCCAGTGACCTTATCTCGCCTGTAAGAGAAGTATTGCTGTTCATCAGTATAGGTACAATGATCTAAATGATGGAGTTGATTTACACCTAGTGCTTTTAATTGGATTTTAGCTATCATAGGTAAATTAGCTAAATATTTAACTTTAACTACATTTTTAGTTAATGCTGCATCAGAAGAACGCACAGAAAAGGCTGATATAAACTTTTCTGATTGGCTTTCAAAAGCTAACTTAACGTCTTCACCAACCTCAAACGCTGTTTCTCCAATGCACGGACCTAACCAAGCAATAATATTTTCATTTGAGGTGTGCATTTTATTAACAGTATGAGCAATAATATTTTTACCTAGAGGTTTCCAACCACCATGAATTGCGGCGATTTCACTTCCATCAACTGCGCTCAATAGTATAGGTAAACAATCAGCCGTCATCACAGCGAGACCAATATTTTTTTGTTGAGTTATTGCGGCGTCGGCAACTAAAGGAATTGATGAATGGTAATCTATAGTAACGACTTTATTACCATGTATTTGATCAAGCCATTGAATTTTTGAATTGGGTGATAAATTCTCTAATAATTGGTTTCTGTTATATTTGACTTGCTCTGGATTATCACCAACATGCTCACCAATATTGAAATGGCTATAAAAGGTGCATTCAGAATTTTTAGAGAAGTCGTGTTGATTTTCAGGATGAAGTCTTGTGGTAGTAAAGGCCAATACATTAGGTACTGGCCACTCTACTTTATGGATAGGACGATTAATAAATGTCCGATTCATTGAGTTGTGAATCTTCACGTAAGATATTTGTTAAATTAACCATATCGTCAGGAATTGGCGCATGCCAAGTCATCTCTTCACCCGTAATGGGGTGAAACAATGATAACATTGCCGCATGCAATGCTTGACGTTTAAAAGTACGTAACACATCACGTAATTCTTCTGTTGCATTTTTAGGCGGGCGCGGACGTCCGCCGTAATTAGGATCACCAATAAGTGGGTGAGTAATATGCGACATATGAACACGAATTTGATGAGTACGGCCCGTTTCAAGACGTAATCTTAAACGTGTATGTAAACGGAACTTCTCCATTACACGATAGTGAGTTACCGATGGACGACCAAAAGGATTAACAGCCATATGTGTTCTTTTGGTTGAATGACGGCCAATAGGTTCATCAACAACACCACCAGCTGTCATTAGGCCGTTAGCAATGGCTTCATATTCACGCGTTATTTCACGCTCTTGTATAGCATCAACTAGATTAGTTTGGGCAGCAATTGTTTTAGCAATGACCATCAAACCTGTCGTATCTTTATCTAATCGATGCACAATACCTGCACGTGGCACAACGTCAAGCTGAGGACAGTAATGCAGTAATGCATTAAGTACTGTACCGTCAGGATTGCCTGCGCCAGGGTGAACAACAAAACCTGCAGGTTTGTTAATTACAATAATATCGTCATCTTCATAAACGATATTTAAAGGTATATCTTGGGGTTCGAATCGAACATCACCTTCAACTTCAGTCGATATTTTAACAAGTTCTCCACCGAACATTTTCTCTCGGGGTATCTTTAAAATAGCGCCGTTTGAAGTAACATGACCTGCTAAGATCCATTCTTTTATGCGAGAACGAGAATATTCAGGGAACATCTCGGCTAATGTTTGGTCGAATCGTTTACCTAAACAAGTTTCAGGAACTGTATCTGTATGTTGAATTATTTCAGCCATTAAATTTTCTATTTAACTCTCTATAAATTTACTATGAATTAGCGCTGTGCAAGGCAAGTGTGCTAGGTTAGAATGCCAGTGTTTATTTTACCTCTTTGCTAAATCAATTACATTAAGTAATTTACAAAGGGCGTATATTTATTTAACTAATACCTTTAACTAAACAAAGTAGTGATACCAAAGTCTATGCGAAAACTGACAATAAAAATGATAATACTAGTACTTTCATTAGGGCTAGCGGCGTGTTCATCATCAAATAAAAGCGATATTGAAAAAGTACCCGATAAATCAGCGCAAGCATTATTCTCTGATGCGAGAACGGCACTTGATAGTGGTTTATATCAAAGAGCGATTCAACTGTTATCAGCAATTGACTCACGTTTTCCGTTTGGTCCTATTTCTCATCAAGTACAATTAGACTTAATTTACGCTTATTACAAAAGCGGTGATGCAGCACAAGGCGTGGCTTTAGCCGATAGATTCTTACGTTTAAACCCAGATCATGTAAACCTTGATTATGTTTATTACATGCGCGCGTTAATCAACATTTCAACTGAAGATAATCTGTTTCAAGAACTAGCCGGCATTGATCGCTCAGATAGAGATCCAACTGCAGCGCGTGAAGCATTCTCTGATTTCAAAACAATTTTGAGTGATCTGCCTCAAAGTAAATATGCAGCTGATGCTCGTCAACGTATGATTGGTATAAAATCACGTTTAGCTAATTATGAATTATCTGTCGCCCGTTTTTATATGAAACGAGATGCGTGGGCATCAGCGGCAAACCGTGGTAAATATATTGTTGAATATTTTTCACCAAGCCAAGAAGTTGAGCAAGCGTTAGAAATTATGATTGAATGTTACGACAAATTAGGCTTAATGGATTTGAAAACTAATGCTATGCAGGTATTAGTAGCAAACTATCCGAACAATAAACTTGTAACGCGTTAAATTATATAAATTAAAAAGCCCACTTAGTAAATGACTAAGTGGGCTTTTTTATGATTAATCTCTAAATGAAATTAAATAGCCTCTTCATCTTCTTCACCCGTACGTATACGGATCACACGTTCAACATCAGTGATAAATATCTTACCGTCCCCTATTTTCCCTGTTTGAGCAGTTTCAATAATAGCAGTAACACAACGATCAACTTGTTCTGAACTAACCACTATTTCTAATTTAACTTTCGGCAAAAAATCAACCATGTACTCAGCACCACGATAAAGCTCGGTGTGTCCTTTCTGTCGACCAAAACCTTTTACTTCAGAAACCGTCATTCCTGTGATCCCGATTTCGCTTAATGCTTCACGTACATCATCCATTTTGAAAGGTTTGATAATTGCTTCTATTTTTTTCATCTTTATTGTCCATTGCCCGTGAAATATACTTTTAATTGTACACAATTATATGAATTAAACCCAAGTGCTATATTTGTTCTAACCCAATTAAATTATATACGGTACACTACAATGATACCCCCTCTATCAAATATATTTCAAAGGAAGTTGAATGGATCCGCAATTGATCATAAATGAAATGAAGGTTTTACCGGAAATAGATGCAGTATTTGAGATAAAGCGCCGTATTAATTTTATCAAAAATACACTTAAGGCATCGGGACTAAAAAATTTAGTTTTAGGTATTAGTGGTGGGGTTGATTCTTCTACTTGTGGCCGTATTGCTCAACTTGCTATAAATGAACTAAACGCTGAAGAAAAAATTAATAAGACACATTCTTCTGTAATTTATCAATTTATTGCTGTTCGTCTGCCTTACAGTGTTCAAGCAGATGAAGACGATGCACAACTCGCCTTGAGCTTTATTCAACCAACACATTGTTTAACCACAAATATTGCTAACGCAACTAATGGTATTCATACAGAAACTATAAAGGCTTTAAACCAAGCTAATCTTTTATCAGCCAATGACGCACAGATAGACTTTTCCAAAGGTAATGTCAAAGCACGTAGTCGAATGGTCATGCAGTATCATATTGCTGGTATTCTCGGTGCGCTTGTTTTAGGTACAGACCACTCAGCAGAAAACATTACAGGCTTCTTTACTAAATGGGGTGATGGCGCTTGTGATTTGGCGCCTTTATTTGGCTTATCAAAACGCCAAGTACGGTTATTAGCTGAAAAATTAGGTGCTCCAGACTTATTGATCAATAAAGCGCCAACCGCAGACTTGGAAGACTTAAAACCTGGTAAAACTGATGAAGACGCTTTGGGAATGAGTTATGACCAGTTGGATGACTTTCTTGAAGGAAAGCCTGTCACATCAGAAATTCAAACTCTTATTATTAACATTTATAAAAAAACACAGCATAAGAGATTGGCTATCCCAACAATTTATGGTTAATTTTACGCTACAAGCTTGTAAATAAAAAGTTAACAGCTATAACTAAGGACATCGTTAATCTCGCCAACGGATGGCTCATTATAATGTCTAATTCCACGTTTAAGGTAGTTGGTTTCACCCTCATAGAAACCTTGATTACAATGGCAATATTAATTGCTCTAATTACTATCGCTATACCTAGCTTTGCTGACTTCACCATTCGAATGCGTGTCGATAATGAACTCTCTATTTTGCAAAGGCAGCTTTTCATTACTAGAAATACGGCAATAAATGAAAATAGTTTTGTGACATTATGTCCGTTAAATGAAAAGAACGAATGCCATAATCAATGGAAGGATCAGCTTAGCGTTTTTACTGACTTAAACAATAATAAAGTTTATGAGTTCTCTTTAGGTGAAAGAATGGTCAGTGAGAAGTCAGCCATAAAAAATGGCGATACGTTACAATATGGCAAAACGCGAACCGGGTTAACTTATGCACCAACAGGACACTTAGCGGGTTGGGGGCAAAATGCCACCTTTAAGTATTGCCCCAATAACCATATGGATAAATCAAGAGGAATTGTCATCGCTGTTTCTGGCCGGATTTATTTAACTTCTCCTAATAATAAAAGTAATAAAGACAGAAACCGCAGTGGACGTTTAATTATTTGTCATAAGCGTTAACAAGCCTATGACTAACAGCAGCCTTTAAATATCAGTTTTTGCTAGCTGACTGAAGTGTTCGATGCTATAAATAAGTTATCTATAACAAAGTTGTAGGCATTTATATGTCGGATAAAAATAATGTTAATAAAGTAAAGGGATTTACTTTAATTGAAGTACTCATCACCCTCTCTATTCTAGGCATAGTAACCGCTATTGCCATGCCAAATATTTCTGATTTTATTATCAAGACGCGTGTAGACAACGAAATCTCATCATTACATCGTCTCATATTAAATGCTCGAAATGCTGCAGTAAACACAGGGAAAAATGTAACTGTTTGTCCATTATCTAACAATACCTGTGCAGCAGATTGGACTGCTGAATTAACGGTATTCACCAATGACACCAATACTCTAGCGGATAATAGCGTTTATAATAATGACGGTAATGAAAATAATCAGTCTGCTGATGAAAAGACTATAAAAGTGAGACCTGCAATTATGGATTCTGATACTTTGTCATATGATGCCACTCTCATTATTTTTTCACCGACAGGAAGAGCGGTGTCTGGTGGCAATAGTACTTTTACTTATTGTCCCAGTAGTAATCAGTTGCACGCAAGGAGCCTATATATCTCTTTATCGGGTCGGGTTTATGCAAGTGAAGATAGCGATAATAATGGTATTGATGAAGACAGGAACGACGTTGAAGTATCTTGTGATTAATAATGATTATTAACCACAAGAACCAAAACTAATAAATAATTTACTTCTATCTATCTCGCCGTTTTTTTATCGACACTCTTAGACTGAGGCTTCGAAAATTCTTTATCTAAAGTTACACATTCTACAACTTTATATATTGTTTGCTTAGTGTTTATTCTAGCGACTTTAATTTTTTTATTGACTAATTGTTGTTCAAGTTTGTCTCGTTTACTTTTTTTGATTTTTCTAAAATGAATAGCTTCACTACCACCATATAATTCAACATGGCATTTAACTTCAACCTTTTCAACTTTCTGTTTGGCTATACCTGGATTGGTAAATATGGCACAAACAATAAATAAAACACTCAAAAATAATTTATTCATCTTACTATCCCCAACAGATAGATACAGGTGTTTTCTTACCAGTATTAGTTATAGAGATGGTGCCACAAGAAGTGTCTTTTAATGCTTGGGTACCTTTTGCAGTAGCAACTAACGTAAAAGTATCATCCACTACCGTTGCGTCAATACTGTAGTGACTATTTTCTGTCAAAAATGGATCCGCATCTAACCCTAAGTCCGTCATTAATGCTGTGTATGACCGATTATCGACATAATATTGTTCCTGTAGATTAGCGATTCTCACTAATTCTCTTAAACCTTCAGACCGGTTAGCGCGAACAACATAATCAACATAACTTGGATAAGCGACAGAAGAAAGAATACCTATAATCGCTACCGTAATTAATACTTCAACTAACGTGAATCCAAACGATTTTTTACGTTTCATCATTATTGGTTCTCTTCTACATATAAATAAGTTCTTAATGTTTTTAAACTAAACCCCACAGGTATAATTTTACGACCTACAATAATATTTCCTATCGCATCATCAACAGTTTCATCATCGCCATCGTCATTTGGAAGTACAATAAGTGTAGGTGCCCCTAAAAACTGCTCACTTATAAAAGCAATTCTATCCTCTCTATTTTTAGAGTTTTCTTCTTGCCAGTCATACACATGAGTTCCCAAAGCTAAATCAACGGCATACAGCCACCCTTGACCATTCGGCAATTCACATGATACAACATCGGGGTCGAGTTCAGGTGGGGTAAAAGTAGTAAAGTACACAATTCCGTTAATGACGATAGCTGTTGCCGAATTTTTTTCTCCGTCTTGACTCCCTTGATTCAGGTTAATATACCAACCGGATTTTTTACTCACTAAAACAGATAGTTCATTTCGTGCTAATTCTGTTTGAGTTAGATCAAACGGGTTATCGGTGTAATTATATAAATCATCAAAATAAATTGTCTCTGGAGTAGCAGGTGTTGTTCCACTAGAAAATGACTGTGTACTAATATTCTCATCTTTAATCATAAAGAAGGTATCTTGCGTATCAATACCAAGAGGGTTTGAACGATCCCCGCTGCCTAATAATATGGCATCATAAGGTTTTTCTTGCTTTCGAAAGACTACTGATTCAACACCATCAGCATCTTGAATTGTTGTTTGAAAAGTTTCAGTGATAAACGTTCGAGCAATTGATGCTTCATTGAAAAATCGCCTGTCTGTTGAGTTATTTACTCCTCCTACAGAAGCTAACTTAAATACAGTCCAAGGGTTGTCTCCATCATCAGGCGCATCACTTGGCATATCAACTCGCCAAACATTCCCCCCAGTATCGCCTGTGTATAAACGGTCAACAAGTCCGTCACCATCACTGTCTAGAGTTGCAATACTTGAAGTTATACTATCTTTCCCCAAGAATGTGGTATCTCCCGAAGGTGCAAGGCTCCACTTCAGTGTTCCAGTCTCTGCGTCCACCATATAAATACCTAAACCTATACTGTCATCAACTCCTGGCCCACTGCTATCTTTAAGTGTATCGTATCCAGCGCCAAAAATAAGTACAGGTTTGGCAATTGCCGTTTCCCCAGAACTAGCCATATTAAGTTTAGAATAAGCAACTTTAGGTTGTGACCACGTTTGACCTAATTGACTAAACTCTGTATCGATCTCTGGATTTATATGCCACAGTAATGAAGGCGATGTAGGTGAACTCATATCAAGCGCATAATAAGAACTTCCCCCTCTTCTTAAACCAAAGAATATCCA
>Ga0209712_10004356_pt1 | contig 11277 bp, 17 predicted proteins | sample ArcOceMetagenome_FD_187443 | JGI IMG/M metagenome (GOLD analysis project Ga0209712, IMG submission 187443) | Marine eukaryotic phytoplankton communities from Arctic Ocean - Arctic Ocean - Greenland ARC118M Metagenome (SPAdes) (version 2) | ecosystem: Environmental > Aquatic > Marine > Oceanic...
TCCACTAATCAAAGGTCTGCTTTTTTCGGTTGCAATAACCTTATTGTCAGCGCTACTGATTCGGGTAAATTTGGAAGCGTAACAAATTTCCAAAGATTCGCGTTCTTCTCTTCTAGCTTAACTACTTTTCCAAACATAGACCTTTCTAGTGGAACAGAATTTAATAGTTTTTGTTATTTCGCTTCTAGCTTAACTACTTTTCCTGCAAACATGTTTGATAGTAGCACAGCTACAGACTACGCAAATGCTTTCGCTAGCACTAACTTAACCACACAGTCAATAGATAATATTCTAGTATCTATAGTAGCTTCTGGGGTCTCTAACGGAACATTCAAACAAAGCGGAGGACAAGCGCCAAGCGCGACAGGATTAGCGGCTAAAGATACACTTGTAGCTGATGGATGGACGGTAATCTATACAACTTAAACAAAATAGAAATGAACACTGAGCTAAACAACCCTACAACAGATACATGGTTTATTTGCTGGAACGAGCTAAGAACAGAAGTTAAGGCTTACTCGTCACTCACTTCTACTGAATCAATGGCTACCTTTTGGACTGAGATAGATTATTATGAAACCGAGGTTGAATGGCTTACTGAATTATTAACACAAGGCATAGAGCCGTTTCAGATATAAGGGTAAAATATAAAAAATAAATTAAATCTTTTTGCTTTAGATTGAAACCTTTACCTTTGTGTAAGGGTTTTTTTTACACATAATTTTCACAAATCTAAAAAAATGGATATATCTACAATTTTACAGTATGTTTTACCCGTAGCCACTCTAGCAGGAGGTTGGTTAGGAGGTAGAAGAAAAGGAAAAGCAGAAACATCTAAAATAGAAGGAAATGCTTTGGGTATAATGCAAGAAACCTATACGCAGTTAGTTTCAGATATGCAAGATAGATATATCTCCCTACAACAGGAGATTGATGCGTTGCAAGTGCTAAACAAAGACCTCACAAAGGCGCTTAGGGCGTTAAAGAAAGAAGTCAGCTTTCTTATTGAGGAAAACGAAAAGTTAAAAAATGGACATTAGAACATTAATCATAGATAGATATTCAGTCGATAAGACTCAAGCCGTAGGAGTTGCAACGGTTTTAAACGCAAAGGGGAAACCTATTTTCACTTGTAAATCATTAGAAAGAGGCTGGAATAATAACGAAAGAATGATTTCGTGCGTACCTAAAGGGCGGTACACCATCAAGCTAGAATGGTCTAATAGATTTGGCGCTAACCTTTGGGAGCTTAAAAACGTGCCTAATCGCTCAGAATGTAAACTTCACTCAGCTAATTACTGGAATCAGTTAAACGGGTGTATAGCGTTAGGTTTATCACTAAGAGATATAAACGGAGATGGTGAAGTAGACGCTACCAGCAGCCGCAGAGCAATGAAAGACTTTTCTAGAGCAATGGGTAACGCTACAGAAGCAGAGATAATTATTCGCTAACCTGTTCCAAATTGGCACACAATGAAACTAAAAGTACTTTTAATTTTATTTCTATCTAGCTGTGCTACACCTACACAGTTAATTAACCGCGCGTTAAAAAAAGACCCTGAAATTTTAAGGAGTAGAACTACCGCAGAAGTTACTTATGTAACAGACACCGTTACAGTGTATCTAGATGGTGAGGTAGTCCGAGTTCCTGTAAGCGTTCCCGTAGAAGTTCCTGTAATTAAATGGATAAAGGAGCGCACAAACAAAGAAGAAAGGCTAGATGCCAGACTACAAAAAGCAGAGCTTCAGCGGTTCAGATTAACAAATGATAGCCTCGAAATAAACAACAAGAAACTAAAGCAGGAAGCCCGAATTCTAAAGGCAGCGGCAAACGCTAAGAACAAAGAAAACACACTAGACACAATTATTTTCATGAAAGACAATTGGTTATTCATAATTTTGTTTATATTTGCACTTTATTTCACACCTAAATTAATTAGATGGCTAAGAAACGAATTAGAGCAACGGAGGAACAAGCAACCGCTTTAGGGTTCGAACCCAACAGAAGCGGCAAATATAGACTAGATGCAGAACAAGAAAACGAACTAATGCAGCTAAAGGCTATGAGTGGCACACCACAACAAAGAGCAGCGCATAACTTAACGGAAGTAGATTCTGTATTCTCAGCGGCAAAGGATGGTAAGATAATGGGTATCGAGGAATACTGTGAACACTACGGTATCAAATTTGAAGATGTTAAGTCCTTTAAGCTAATCACCCATACAGCTACACCATACTACAACATTCAAAGTAAGGGTACTCTATCCGATGAAATGAGCAGCCAGAACGATGTACTGAGCGACTTTATAGAGAACGTAAAGAAGTACGCCCCAAGATACCCGAAACTAGCTAGAAAGACATCTAATGACGGTCATTTACTAGTTATAGATATAGCAGACCTACACATTAATAAATACGCTAGCACAGACTTCGCAGGTGATAACTATGATAGTGGTGTAGCAGTAAAAAGAGCAATAGAAGGAACGCAAGGTTTAATCGACAAAGCATCTGGTTTCAATATAGATAAGATTCTATTTGTAGTTGGTAACGATGTGCTTAACACAGATAACGTATTTAAGCAAACGACAAAAGGAACGAACCAAGACACAGACTTACATTGGTTTAAGGCTTTCAATATAGCGAAAGATTGCTATGTTAAATGTTTAGAGTTATGTTTATCTGTAGCTGATGTGGACGTAATACACTGCGCTTCTAATCATGACCTAATGAGTGGCAGTTTCTTAGCCGTTACCCTAGAGGCTTGGTTTAGGAATAATAAGAACATAACATTCGACACCTCACCAAAATACAGGAAGTATTATAAATACGGAAGCTCAATGCTTGAACTCGAACATGGAGACAAAGGAAAGTTAGCCAACATTCCATTAATAATGGCGCAAGAACAGCCTAAGATGTGGGCAGAAACTAAATTCAGATACGCACTCCTTCACCATTTTCACCACCAAGATAAAACAAATTGGAAGAGTGGAAAGGACTACATCGGTGTAAACGTCACGTATTTACGTTCTCCAAGTTCTGCTGATCTATGGCACTACGAAAACCACTTCATTAACCTAGTAGCTGCTGAAGCGTTTGTACATTCAAAAGAAATGGGCAGGGTTGCTCAGTTAACTCATTACTTTTAAAGATAATTAAGGTGAACTTATAAGTGGTTCTATAGTTCGCTTAGGTATGAAAACCCTTCTAGAAACGTCTAGAGGGGTTTTCTGTTTTCAATAGTGAAAGTTTTTTACCTGTCCTTCAGCACTTTAGCATTTATTTAAAAATTAATTCAATATTTCCTTAGTTGGAATGTAAAACCAATGATGTGTAATACTATCTTTACACTATAATTAATCACACAAACAAAACGAAAATGAAAGAATTACAGCAAAGAATACTAGAGTTAAAAGAAGCATTAAGCGCTAAATCAATATCTGTTAATGAGTATTGCTCAATGTATCACGAAACAGCTCAGAAGATAAAGGCACTTAACTAAAACAAAAGGGGGTGAGATTCCCCCATTAAAACTAAATACAATGATTACAGAAGAATTAATGTACACACTAGCCGCACACATCAACTTAGAGCTTTGCGATGCTGGAAAGAAAGTAATGGATATGAACATCTTTATAGATAACGGTGAACATCATGTTATCGAAGGCGATATAGCATGGGATTTTGACGGTATCTTATGGAAGATAAACCTAACCTTCGGCAACGAATACGGGGAACTTTTCGTAATGAGCGAAGAGCAGGAGCAGTTCCTATGTGACAATACTAGAAACTATACAGAATAAAAAACATATTTAGTCGAGCGTATTACATTACGCTTTATATTTGCATTAAATAAACAAACAAAATGAAAGAATTTAAAGGAACAAAAGGAGAGTGGATAGTTGTAAGGAGGGGTCAAGGCGCATGTGAAGTTAAAATAGGGAGAATACCAAATCACTTAATAGCAAGAGGATGGAACCATGAAGAATCAGAAGCAAACGCTAAACTAATAGCAGCAGCTAAAGACTTGCTAGAAGCTTTACAGGGCTTGCTAGATGTTGATGAGATAGATGTACATTCCGTATTTAAAGCTCAACTTAACGCACAACAAGCAATTAAAAAAGCATTATCATGAAAGATTTAATTTTAAAACACAAAAGCCTGCTAGGAGGTTACGAAAGAATGAGCTACCTAGCAGACAGATTGAGAGTAGAGCAAACAATGAAGGGGTGCTTTACTAGCGTAAATTTGAAAAGCGAGTTTATAAGCGAAGACATACTAAGGACTAGAAAGAGTATCTCTAGACTTCTAGTATTAACCAATCATATTAATAATAATTACTAATGAGTATATCAGAACAAGTAAAGCACCTACAAGGAGCAGAATGGTTTTACAGACAAAGGTCTAATTTCGAAACCTCACTAAGAAGTAAAGCCTACTGGCTAAATAAAGCCATTGAAAAGAAAGAGAAAATTCAACAACTAAACGAAATATCATGAGCAAAACAGAAACAAGAACGGATTGGAGAAAATTTAGAAAGTCTACACATTTAGCTTCTGCTGATTTAGACATAATGAAATCAGAAGGTAAGAGCTTAATATTTAATATAAAAGAAGTTAAGTATTTAACGGGCGTGAATGTCTCAGGTACAAAGATGGATGGTTTCTTTTGCTCATTCAAAGAACCAATCAAAGACTTAAAGCTAAACACAAGCAACTTATTAATATTGTCTACCTTCATAAGGAATAAAGGCACTGAAATAAATGATATTTATGTAGTTGAAAATTATAAGGATTTAGCTATAGAATTATTTGTAGATAGAAAAGTTAAGTTCATGGGTGATATTGTTGACGGTGTTCGTATTGCTCAAATGCAACCTGTACCGAAGCAAAAAATAACCTTTACTGAAGACCACTTTAAAAAAGCCATAGCAAAGCAAGCAACGATTGAAGCAATCGAAAAGCTTTACACTATGCCAGCGGAGTTAAAGACACGTTATGAATTAGCTTTAAAACTAGCATCGTCATGATAGAACAACGCTCAGATGAATGGTTTGAAGCTAGACGCGGGAGGTTCACAGCCTCTAATATTAGCCAGATTTTAACTAAGGGAAAAGCGAAGGATAGTGCAGGCGTGAGCTTGCACACCTTAGCTTTCGAAAAGGCAGTTGAAACTCTTTACGGAATAGAGAACGATGGCTTTGTATCATTCGATATGAAACGAGGTACAGAGTTAGAGCCTTTCGCATTTCAAAAGCTTAGCGATATACTAGCAGAGGACTTTATTGAGGTGAAAGAATCTACCTTTGTACCCTTCGGAGAACACGCTGGAGCATCACCAGACGGTGCTACAACTTGCGGTTGGAACATAGAGATAAAATGTCCTAATAGATTAAACTTCTTTAGCTTCGTGGCTAATGAGAATATCAAAAAGGAATACTTTGACCAGATGCAGATGCAGATGTTGACCACAGATACACAGGGTACGTACTTCTTTAACTACTATAGAGATGAACAAGGTAAAGAGTTTCACCATTTGATGAGAGTGCCTAGAGACGAAGAAAGAATTCAGTTAATTATAGAGCGTATCGAATTAGCTACAGAGTCAAAGCTGGCAGCTATGGAGGAGTTAAAACACAAAGCACAGTACAATGTATAATTACGAAGAAGTGAAGCATGAGTTCTGCAATACCTATACGGTATGGGGTTTGTCTTATTCAGAAAGCGTTATAGCTGGCTGTGTGTTAGAAGATGAAATATCCAACGCTAAGAAGTACAGGGATCAATTAAATAATTATCTCCGAGTGGGTCAGGTAGGTATTAAAACAACAGAGAGTTGTGGCTATGGGCGTATCTTTACCCTCGTGCAGTTCGAGGCTATTAAGAAAGAAATACAATTATTAAACATTTATTTAGGATGAAAAGAAAGAACATAAAAGAAGGAACGCCAAAGGCATACGCTTACAGAGTAGAGGACGCTGTTAGTTTTCTGAGAGGAAAGGTTTATCATTCATTCTGCGTGAGGGTATCAAGAGAACAGATACTAATAGCAGCTGAAAAGTTCAGCGTTAGTTATAAGAAGCTGGAGAGCATCACCAAGGTAATAGATGAGGACAACGTAAAAGAATTGAATTAGAGTTTAAGCGTACGAATAAGTATGTTTTTTAATAAAAAAGAATACATTAAAATAAACACAGTTAAATCGGTTTGAATCCAAATAAACATTATATTTGCAAATAAATAAAACAACATGAAGTTAAATGTAAACGCAAAGATTACATCTATTACAGATGTAACGACAACAGACACAGGAGCTAAATGGTTAAGCTTTAGAGCTGAAACCCTAGAGGATTACACTCAGACTATCGAGGTTAAAATCTACAAAAAAGCAGAGTACGCACAGCACGCTGATAACTTTGTCAAGTTCAACCACGTAGGTGATGAAGTAGCTCTAGAGTTAAACGTAGAGTGCAGACCATACCAAGAAAAGATATTCACGAACCTTTCTATGTGGAGGTGTGAGAAGATAACAAAAGACGAACCCCAAGCGGCAATAGTAGCAGAAACAGAATCAGACGATTTACCTTTCTAGCTAGCTGTTACTCGACAAGTAAAACCCTGCTATTAAATTAGTGGGGTTTTTTTTGCTTTAATTGTCAGACCTATTATATTGCAGTGTATATTTGCATTAATAAATAAATAAACAAATGAAAATTAGTTACTATAAAAGCCTATTCTCTAGCTCACCAGATAAACAGATTACCGTTTATAAAGCTATGGATATGATAAGGCTAGGAGAAGCCGAGTCCTTAATCAAGGACGTTCGATTTAACTTCAACAACCCAGAGAAAAAGAAAGCACTCAAGGAACAATTACCCTTGTTTGGTTTTGGTGGTACGTTCACCACTCGAAGCAACAAAACACTTGTTAAACATTCATCACTAGCTTGTCTAGACTTCGACCACCTGCCGAATGTAGAGCAAGCAAAACGACAGATTGCGGAAGACCCTTACACTTTCTGCGTGTTTGTATCTCCAAGCGGTGACGGTTTAAAGGTGCTTGTTAGAATCCCTCTAGTGGATAATGACAAGGACTACAAAAGCTTTTACGTGGAATTAAGAAACCACTTCAATCAGTACGGAGAAACTGACTCAGCTACTAGTGACATCTCTAGAGCTACATTCATAAGCTTCGACCCCGATTTAATTTGCAATATAGATAGTGAAATGTTTACGGATAGGTTTATCGTAGTTGAGCCTGTAACGATACGCCACAATGTAGCCCTAGAAGATTATGACGAAGTAGCCAAAAGGTTGATTGTTTGGTTTAGGAAGAAGTGGACAACGGGAGGAAATAGAAACTCTAATCTGTTTATCCTTAGCGCAGCGTTTAACGACTACGGAGTGCCAAAAGATACGGCTCTGAATTACTGTTTAGGGTATTCATCTAAAGACTTTGGCGCTGCTGAAATTAACAACCTAGTAGATTCAGCCTACAAGAACTCTGGCGGCTTTGGAATGAAAACTTTCGAGGACACTAGCAAGTCTAGAACTTTGGCGCGAATGGTTAGCAATGGACAAACACAAGAATCTATAGGAAAGAAGATAGAGTTAACTGAGGGCGTTTTAAAAGAGATTAAGAAACTGAAATCCAATGATGATGATGATGTATTCTGGTATCTTGACGATAAAGGGAAGATTGAAATTAGCGCTATTAAGTTCGACTTCTATTTAAGAAACAGAGGTATATCGAAATACTATCCTTATGACGGAGTATCAGAGTTTGAGTTTATACAGAAGAATGAGAACTTTATAGATTGGATAGACCCCTCTAGAATTAAAGACATAGTTAAAAAGGATTTAATTAATAGATGTGAGTCTGACGTGTGGAGCAAGCTGGCAATGATGACTAATTTCTTTAAAAAGGATATGCTTTCTATGTTAGACACCGTGGAGATGCAGCCAAAGAGAGACGAGAAGAACGCTGCTTATTTGTACTACAGAAACTTCGCAGTAAAGACAACGGACGAAGGGAGCGAGCTAATAGAGTACTCAGACGTGGAAGATGTAGTCTGGAAGAATCAAGTTATAGATAGAGACATCGCACTTAATAGCGAATCACATGGAGAGTTTAAGACCTTCATCTGGAGGGTAAGCGGTGAGGACGTAGATAGATACTATACTCTAAAGTCTGTGATTGGTTACTTACTTCACTCCTATCAGAATGACTCAAAGCCTAAAGCTATAATCTTTAACGATGAAATGATATCAGAAGATGTTCCCAACGGTGGAAGTGGTAAAGGTTTAATCCATAAGGCAATCGGACAAATTAAAAATATAGTAGTAGAAGATGGTAAGAAGTTTGATCCGAACCATCAGTTCGCATATCAGAAAGTAAGTAAAGATACTCAGATATTTCTACTAGACGATGTATCTAAATCGTTTGACTTCGAGAAGCTATTCAGCATAGTTACTGAAGGAATGACCGTAGAGAAGAAAGGAAAGGACGCCTATCAAATACCGTTTAAGGAATCACCAAAGATTAGCATTACAACGAACTACACGATAAAAGGAGAGGGCGCAAGTCATAACCGAAGGGTTTTTGAAGTGGAGATAGCTAACCATTATAACGACAGCCATACACCAGAGGACGAATTTAAGCACCAGTTTTTTAGCGAGTGGGATGCTGACGAGTTCGGGAGGTTTGATAATTTCATGATTCGATGCATTCAGTTTTACTTAAAGAATGGATTAGTAGAATCTAACAAAGTAAACCTAGCATTTAGAAAGATGAAGAACAATCTAGGAGCTGAGTTTATCGAGTTCATGGAGTCGGTAGATATGACTGAGCGAGTTTCTAAGAAAGCATTCAGAGATAGGTTTAACTCAGAGTATCAATCACTAGCTAGATGGAATACAGCGCAGAAGTTTAACAAGAAGATAAAAGAATACTGTAGCTTTAACGGTTACGAGGTTCTAGAATCTCAATCGAACGGAGTGCCGCACTTAGAATTTTCAAAGGGTAACGAACCAAACACAGACGCACCATTTTAAAACTAACATAATGATAAATTTAATTAAAGGAGATTGCCTTATTGAAAGCGATAAAATAGAAAGTGGTAGTGTTGATTTAATATTAACAGATTTACCTTATGGAACAATGACAAAACTAAACTATAAAGAGCAAATACAATGCAGAGGAGAAAACTCTTTTAAATGGGATGAGGTAGTAGATACTAAAAAGGTTTATGAAATTGCAAATAGAATACTACGTAAAAATGGAAAGATGGTTTTGTTTTGCCAACAACCATTTACAAATGAATTAATAAATAAAGCAATACCAAACATACCTTTTAGTTACTCTATGATTTGGGAGAAAGACAATTATGGGCACGCTTTACTTGCTAAAAAAGCACCTTTAAATTATTATGAAGATGTTTTAGTTTTTAGTAAAAACCACGAATTTGAAGCATTACACCCACTGCGACCATATTTTAAAAAAGTAATGAATTTCATAGGTTTAAACCTAAAGCAGATTAACACTAAATTAGGACATAGAAGAGCAGAACATACTTTTTATATTGATAGTACGCAATACGGATTATGTACAGAGCAGACTTATAGACAATTGATGGTTATATTTAGCATTTTTAATATGGAAGGCTACAAAGACTTTAAAGAACTTAAAGAAATAGACAACCAATTTAAAATTAAGTTTGCAAGCACCTTTAATTTGTGGGAAGGTAACAAGTTTAAAAGCAATATTCTAAAATACAAAAAAGATTACACAGGACACCACCCAACGCAAAAGCCTGTATTATTATTAGAAGATTTAATAAAAACTTTTAGCAATGAAAATGACTTGGTTGTAGATTTGACTATGGGTAGCGGAAGTACAGGAGTAGCTTGTAAGAATACTAATAGAAACTTCATAGGTATTGAGATGGACGACAATTATTTTAACATAGCTAAAAACAGAATCAATGATTAATTTAATAAAAGGTGATTGCTTAATTGAGAGCGACAAAATAGAAAGCGGAAGCGTTGATTTGATATTAACAGATTTGCCTTATGGAATAATGATAAGAACAGGAGATACAGATACAGATATTATTAAAATGAGGGATAAATTAAAATGGGATTTAGCAATAGATCCAAAAAAGGTATTTGATATTGCAAACCGAATATTAAGAAAGAACGGTAAAATGATTTTATTTAGTCAAGAACCTTATACAACTGAGTTGGTTAAAAATCAAATATGGGAGTTGCCATTTAATTACAGAGCTACTTGGGAAAAAGATAATTTTGCAAACGCTCTAGGTACTAAGGTTAATATGGTTTCTTTTACTGAGGACGTTTTAACATTTAGCAAGACATATGAAAATGAAATAAACGAAACACAAAAATATCTTAACTATGAATTAATCGAAAGTGGTAAACAAAAAAAAGACTTTTATTTGAAATTAAGTACTGACATAATAGGGCATACTTTTACAAAGCCTAATAGATATGCTTTCCCAACTCAAAAGACATATAAAGAAATACAAAGTATTGCAAAGGGTTATTTTTTAAAACCTTACGAAGAGTTAAAAATAATAAACGATAATAATAAAAATAAGTTTGCATCTACTTTTAATTTATGGGAGGGTAAAAAATACAAATCCAATATTCTAAAGTACAAAAAGGATTATAACGGACACCATCCCACTCAAAAGCCTGTTTTATTATTAGAAGATTTAATAAAGACTTTTAGTAATGAAGGTAATTTAGTAGTAGACTTAACTATGGGAAGCGGAAGTACTGGCGTTGCTTGTGCAAACACTAATAGAAACTTCATAGGTATTGAGATGGATAACAATTATTTTAACATAGCAAAACAAAGAATCAATGAGCTTTAAACTTAGAAAATATCAGTCAGATATAGCAAGCAGAGGGTTAAACATTCTCAAGGGTAGAAAGATTCTTATTCTTAACATGCAGGTAAGGACGGGGAAGACTCACACCTCGTTAGAGATAGCTAGTAACTATAAGAACGTTCTATTTGTTACTAAGAAGAAAGCTATCTCCAGCATCGAGGACGATTATAAGACAGCAGCTCACACGTTTCCAATCACTATAATAAACTATGAAAGCCTGCACAAAATAGAGGGTAAGTTTGATTTAGTGATAGCTGACGAGTCACACTCACTAGCTGCATTTCCTAAGCCGTCAAACAGAACTAAGGCGCTAAAGAAATTAGTTACAGGGCATTTAATACTAATGACAGGTACATTAATTCCAGA
>Ga0209712_10004357_pt1 | contig 11274 bp, 17 predicted proteins | sample ArcOceMetagenome_FD_187443 | JGI IMG/M metagenome (GOLD analysis project Ga0209712, IMG submission 187443) | Marine eukaryotic phytoplankton communities from Arctic Ocean - Arctic Ocean - Greenland ARC118M Metagenome (SPAdes) (version 2) | ecosystem: Environmental > Aquatic > Marine > Oceanic...
GAGGAGAGTTCGTAGTAGAATCAGCAGGAAATCACAGTGTAAGTAAAATGATTGCAACTTACTCTTTGTTGCATGTTACTGATGACGACTGATGCAATTACTCACTTTGACGTTATTCTTCTGTCTTCCCTTTGAAATGTTTTAGATAAATTCAAAATAGCAAGGAAAAAGGTTTCCTCCTGGGCGCCACATAAATATGATGAGCGTGCTTGTCCACCAGGTTCGGGGTCTCGGCTGGGTGTTGGGATCTTTTAATAAGTCAGGGTGATAATGAACACAGAGGCGTATAATCTCGAACAAATTTCTGATCGGCACAGGGTATAGTGGCATCAACAAAGGGGAGTGCGGCATAGGGGACGTTTTGCATTTATTTTAAACCGGGGACGCGACGCTAGACAGGCGAGGATTTTAAAACAGATATATCACGGCATCCTTTGGTAAGCGAAATCCGAGTGCTGAACAAATGTTCGGTTACATTTCCTGTGGGATCAAAAGTCGGGTTGTATCTGTTTAATGATCATCAATTGTCAACAATTTTTCAAGTCGATTCAGTATTATTTGGGCGAGATTTGTTCATTATTATCCGGGAGAGGAGTAGGGGGGCGGGGTAGAATATTTGTCAATTATATCTAATCATCAGTTTAGGAAGGTGGCATGGCTGTGTTTTTGTATATTGTTCATTGTGTATGCTATTTACTTTATATTTCTATATGTTCTTGTTGAATACGATACATTTCGCCCCGGATACTGTTTTAAATCATATGACCAAAGACACTTCGAAAGCCGAGGGCAATACCAGAAACGTCGTGAACTGGTGTAATGTTCCCCTGAGCTCTGACTCTATCCAATGCTACTCTAAACATACGATCAAAGATTGATACAGCAGCATTCGGACACCAGAAATGATAGCCTTTGCACGTTTTTGAGGTACAATAATGTGAGATAACACTCCAACTCAACATCGTTTCCCCTCCCAAATTTGGCTCGCCGGTCATTATTGCATTGCAAAACAACCTCTATTGCAGGGTAGAAATCTCTCTTGTGCTTCGACAAGCTTGACCAAAATCTTTGAGAGGTCACCATGGTCCCAATCGCCTTGTCCAATTGCTTATAAATTCAGATTGGCCAAAAGTGGGAAATTTCTGTCTCAGAAGACTTTGAGCCATTGATGCAACGTCTTCTGTCTCTATGTACGCATTACGTATACCCAATCCTCCTGCATTCGCATCTTTTGCTTTTGAAAGGATTTCACCAAAGTTAAATTCAACCGCGGCCTTTGGGCGGTTATTCTTTCTCGTGATATGTTGAAGAGTGGTAACTAACTCCCTTTTCTGCCGAATGACATGCTGCGAGGTTAATTGATTTGTCCCAGGCAGCAAAGGCGCAGCAGTGATTGTATAGATAGAAGCACCGTGCTCTGAGGACTCGTTGGATATTGCCAAAGGAACTGGTAACGAAAAACGACACCAAAGATTGAAAAAGATGGTAGGGTTCAAGTACCGAAGTTTTTCCGGTTCAAATATTTCTTCCCCAAAGTCTTCTATTATAGTATTCTCAAGCATACATCGCATCTTTGACGGGCTGAGGTAGGTCACGTAGCCGAGTCTTTCGGCATTGACCTCATTTTTATCAGAGGATAGTTTGTTTTGCACCTGCGCTGGAAGCTCCTCCTTCGTAGCGTTCACTTTGATATCCGTCCGACTTCTTGCGACTCCGGGAGTGTGAGGAGGCATCTCAAGGTAGCCAATACGAGGCTTTACTGCAGTTGTACAACAAGGGCACTTGACTTCATTCAGTGATTCATCCTCACCATCAAAAGAATCGTCATCCCAGCGAGCTTGAATCTCTTCATCAAGGAGAACGTGGTTACATTTTGTGCATGATGTGGTCCTCGACCACAAAGCAATAAAATGAAAGTCCCGAATGAGGTCAAACGACTTATCAACAGTTTTGAGAGGTTTCCAGTGCGGTGAAAATGATGAAGATCCAAATACTGGGAGCCATTCTCGCTCGGTTCGACATTGAGAATTGTGCTTCGTTGGTTTTTCGTTTTGTGTTCGGAATGGATTGGGAATTCGCGTCGGCTTCACCTCCGTGCTTCGACATTTCTCTCCTCCTTGCGTCCCTGTCTTGGCGCCAACGACTTCCACCTTCGTCAAGCTCTATAAGGTTGCCGTCTAAGAAATCGAGAGCGTTTGGTATCTGCACATTCAAAAGTTTTTCCACAGAGTCGTCGCTCGTGAAAAATCCCAAGTCTCTTGTCAATTTGCTAATGATGAAATTCGCTTTCCCCGTTGATTGTTTGGAACATCCCTCTGCAATAGCTCTCGTGTGTTGACCAAGAGTAACAGCCGACGGGAAGATACCATCGCTTCGCAAAATTTCAAAAGGCTTCACGACATCTTGCCTTCTGTCGCTATTCACCGTTCCACATGCAATTATCAAGCTGGAGATAGATCAGAAGAATATGAGAATTGAGGCATAATTGAAGTTTACGCCTTATAAATAGAGGACTTACCACCTTAGCCAGCTTCGTCTGGGACAATTCTATGCTTACTTCGCAACAATTTCAGTGCTCCTAGGGCCCTGAGCAAGTAATTATGTTGCTGAGATACCTGTGACGATATACACATTAACCGTGCATTTAGAAAATGGGATGCCTGCAAAATAGTGAGCTCGTTGTTACAATAAAGGTACATCAAGTAATTGCATGAGATGAAAGCTCGACTCGCCTGAGTTTGGGAAGCTGAAAAGACAGCGCCCTTGCCTTTGAACACCATGATGTGAAACTGCCATTGTTTCCTACGGTTGGAAATATCTAGCTCTCGGTCACTTCTGGTCAAGATCGGGACGTGTATCTTGTCAAATTCGGCCGGGAGGAAATCTGGCTCCTCGGGGTAAAACATCTCGGCATCCAATTCTTGAGGTAAATGTGGATGTCCGTCAATAAAATACACCTACCGATTGCCAGGAGGAGGATTTCGCTCAGAAGGAGCTGTCACTAAATCACCACTGTTATTGATCATAAATCCTGCAGTAGTGTGGGCTGTGAGTATTGAGGTTTCTCCCGAAGAGGACTCATTAACTTCACGTGCATTGTAGAATTCTCCATTTGCTACTTGCGGCGATATCTGCAGACTCCATTAAGCTTCCATAAGACTCCTGACTAGAATGATATTCATTCAATGGCATTCATTAAAACATTCGTCACATTCGTGAAACAGCAAACAATGCACATCAATGGCTTCAATCCGTCGTTACCAAGTGCTAAAGCCTTCAAAGATGCTAGCGCTTCTTTTTCACCAGAGCAGCAAGAATGTGCGAGAGCGTTCCGTTCTATGCAGCCTGAGACGTCTGTGTTTGGTGTCTGTGTTTTCCAACTCAAGCCCCAATTAGAGAAATTGTTTCAACTTCCCGAACACTCTCTTTCGAAGGAAATCCAGCTTACGCAAGATCTCATGTCTCTGTTCATAGAGTATCAGATTCCGTCAGATCTTTTTTCATCTGATGGATCAGAAGATCTTCCTACCGCAGAGAAGATTGAAGCTGCGAGAGACCACGTCGGGGCAGTTCTGAACATCATCGATAGTCAAAAGAATCCCAATTGCAAGAGGCGAAGGAGAGGAAAGGTAGAAACAATGATGAGTCGGCCTCTTCCGCTAGTGTCCCAGCAGGTGCAATGACGATGGAAGGAAATGTGCATAGGCGGTTGAAAAAGTGCATGAAAAAGGCATACTGTCATAGCTCGTCCGTCTCTTCTAGCAGTATTAATAATGTGATGAGAAAACGCGGTCTATTGAACGCAGGCCCGTTGCTTCTAGCAGCATCTTGATGGGCAGATGATCACCGCATCACTTTTGTCAGTAGAACTCGAAGAATTTGATGCTAGACGACGTGCCTGCAGGTGAACAAGGCCAGTCTACGATGAGCAGTACCACGTACGAAGTATTTGATCCCACAATGATCCCAAGGGTACTCGACCAGAAGCTGGAGAAGCATGATAAAAACGGTGCCCTAACTTTGTGCAGGTAAAAGACGGTCCATTGGTAAGACTTCGGAAGAAGAATTTGTTAGTTGCAGCTCAGAGATCGCTTCTCAAAGACAATGATAAAGAACACGAAAACCATAAGGCTATGGATCTATTGACAGCGATAGCACAAGTGGTTCTCCTCTTCCACTTGTTCAGTCTGAACTGCAAATCATTGTTGCAGTATCGAATGAGATTGGGGCTATCATGGAAAATATTGGAAACGAGTAAGCTATTATAGTGAAGCATAAGATAAAGGATAGCAGAGTGCTTCCTATTCATATTAACGGAATCAAACAGCAGTTGTGGCATGTATTCAATTCCTACAGTCTTGCCAAAGTGCCTACCTCTGATAGTTTCTCTATCAATTCCTACGCAAGTCGTGCGTGAAGGATTCCTACTACGCAAGTCGTGCGCGAAGGATTTTTCATGGCACCCATAGTAGGAATTCAAGTGGCATACTTATCAACACAATTCGTCTCAAGTAGCGTAGGTATCAACGTAATTCGTGGGATTATTCTTTTTTCCATCTCTTGGATACAACATGAATCGGTCAGAGGCTCTATCGTTCTATAAATGATCACCCAAAACTTCTCTGCGAGTATCTGAGTTGTCGACATCAGGATGGCAACGTTGCAAGGTATACGACGGTCGTCACATGACGAGGGATCTAGGAGGAGGTGGGTCTATGATCTTCATCAAACTTTGTGAGGGACGAATCATTGCTACAAATGACTTATGGTATGACAGCACTATGTCATCTGGTGATGATGATGGTTGGTCTCGCTCTGTTCCTAGTGGAACACTAGTGGGGTGTCCCTCGAAACAAGGATGTGCCGCCCCAAGTCTATCGAGGCACTTAAATTGATTATGCATATGATGCTAGTTCATCACACCTTCTGTATTCTCAAGTCTGGGCTCTCCGATCTCGAGGCGTACGAGCAGTGTAACAAAAGATTGTCGGGAGAGATCCCTGAGGTCACCAAAAGAACATACCGTTCATCGCATGTGTATAGTAGTTTCTCTTCACCAGAGGGTGCCATTCTCACCCATGTAAAAGTCGGCGACGATCTGCTGCAGCCATTGGATTCGAAAGAACAATTGGAGGGCTTTGATCCTTCCATCACCCCAGTCTATATTTTGTACCAGAATGGCAGCTATGGCAGCAATTGTTCATTGAGAAAGGGCGATGTAATTGATGAGTACTATGTGTATGATAAGCCTGGATGGTGAAGCTTTGGGACTCTATTATAACTCCAGAATTGATGCCTGTGGACTGTGATCATAACATAATAAAAACAAACGACTGTCGATTTCGAGCTATTGCAGTATTATCATTCCCACTCTATTCCTTCACCACGAAAACGTTGAAAATACGAGGCAAATTTGGTCGTAAGAATGTGCCAGTTGGGACTGTTATCCGATATGATGGAAGATCATCTTGATACCACGGATCGGGACAGTGGAAACCCCCAACAAAACAACACATATTAGGTAGCGTTTGAAACATATTTTGATTGCTACATTATAATTGCCATACCTACGGAAACTAAATGAAATAAAATACAGTATTTATGAAACAACTAATGACGGTGCAACTGAGATTTTACCCCTGGGCTTTGGCAATACTTCCCATCCCAGAGATCTCTTTTTATAATTCCAGGGCGCTGAGAGCCAGTGCAAATGCCTGCAACGCATTGAATGGATGTTTGTAATCCAAATGAAATCTGTTCTCTCCTGCAAATTTGGTAGGTAAGGTGCTAGCAGTTAGAACTTCAAAGTACGCCATCATTACCTGTGAAAGAAAGAATGAAATCGACTGTTACGTACCAACTTTACCAAACTGGGAACAAATCTCACCATCGGCATTAGTTATCTGTAAATTTTTGACCGATGCCAGTGTAACTCTTCCACTGAAATTAAGGCGATACTGGCCACGTTCGAAATTTGGCTCCTTTGATGAAAAAGTGTGTATTCCAGTCGTCACTTTGCGCTGAAGACTCTCCACCATTTTGTTCTTCAAGTAAGGTGGAAGCATTTCCGAAGATCCTTTGTCGTCAACGTGAGGAATGGCCATTTTGATTTTCCTGGGTGGAATGCCTTCCTTCCATTGCTGCAACATGTGAAAAGTATCAAAGACAACCGCTGCAATTTGAGCTTTATCCTCCTTGGAATCAAAGAGAGAAAAGGCAGACAATTCCTTCTTTTCACTTTTCTTCACTTTTCCAAGATAATTTCCTGATTTTTTATTGACATGCTTGATACTGATATTGTTGAGATTGTCTCGAGGTAGTTTCCTCGTATCCCAAATACGAATTGCATTTCCTTGTTTTTGCGCCATCATTACGGCGATTCGTTCGCTCGTTCCTTCAGTGTCCTGGAACATGAATGAATAGGTTGGATTTGTGGAGGGAAGAGCATTATTTCGCACCACTAGGCAATGCACCATTCCTGACGAGAATAGGTTGCAAGGTGAGGGAGTACGAAGAAGAGATTCTGGTGTTGAGGTAGGACGGGTTCGATTTCTAATTGCGTTTCTTGCATTTTCCGAAATTTCAGCACTGGGTTTCCCAATGGATGACATTCTGAAATGGAAGTGTTAGTAATCGAATGAAGGACGAAGCATTATTTGAAGTCGAGAAGAGCAAAGCACTTCATTAGACTTTTTAACTGCAGAATCATGACGTGATTCAAAAATTGTTCTCTAGAAAAGGCTTCATTATTTCATGGCCAAGATTCAATTCAACATTTTTAATGTACAGGCATTGTAGGCACAACATTGTGTTTTGTTGATAATTAAGTTGTATTTTACATCTATGTAGGTCAGAGAAGGTGTGCTAAATATCTATTTCACAAGCACATACCTCGGCGTGGGTATAGATCATTAGGGACAGGACAGAGGGCCTACATGGGGTTTCTTTTTTATTGTGTCTAGCATTGGCATTTGTCTGTTCAATGCAATGTGGTTATATGTATGCATTCATGATTGAGTATTATTCTTTGGCGAGTGTGAGTTTGGAGGTTTGAATGAATGAATCAGTATCCAAGTGCAGCAGCTATCGCTAGCTGGCTAGAGGCGAGCTGAGCTTGTCAGCATCTTAGTTGCCTCTATTACTAACAAGGTTAGCGAAGCTCTTGGACCACAAGTTTTTAACAGTGGGTTTAGATGAAGACGAGGCAGATAAACTTGACGTGTTATCGTCACGCTTGGTGTCATCCATGAGATGCTCAGGATCTTCGTGCGCAAAGATCTCACAAGCTGCAGCCTCGAGCTCTCCTGCCTGATCTGGAAGAAGATTGAGAGGTTGGAAGCGTTGAGCTTGCAACCTGGCAGCAGGTGCAAAAGCTGTCACGCTGGTCACTGCAAGAGTGAAGATTAAAGCAAAGATTGTTTTCATCATGGTTGGAATTGATTTATAGTTCGTCTACTGGAATTGTATTCTTGGAAAGGGCTCTCGAATTGATTGGACAAAGAGAAGTTAAATGAGCACTTGAGGGATAGCTTGGTATGCTTTTGAGTCAGAGCTTTGAATGTATGGAAAGGTGAAGATCTTTTATTAAGTTCTTCGTTCTTTGGATATGAAATTCTTTTTTTATGAGGATGACATAACCTTTTTCTGGTGACTGGTGAGAGCTTGACGTGCCGGGTGGCATTTATTTTCTGTTGTGGAGACCAACTACGTCATCACTGTTTTTTTACTTAGGGGCAGGTGTCAGTATCGCGCAATATTGTCTCATCTTCATGGATCCCCTTCAACACGTCATTTGTGCGGAATGGCCTGATGGAAGGTTAGTGACACTTTCGAACAAGATTGTCATCCAAACGAAGTGCCACCATTTCCCTACCAACGGTAACATACAAAACAGGAATTTCAAAATTGAAATTCTAAAGATCCCAAGAAGACATTGAACATATATTATCTTACATTACATTTTATATAATCTGGTCTACTCATACTGAATGACCACGCCAGTAAATCTCCCAACTAGATAAATATTGCAACTACTGTAAAGGCACTAGTTAGTTAGAACCGTCAATTACTTCGCATACCATAAAATTGGTCATTGCTTCTTTGTAGATGGGTTTATTCGTGAGCTCCTCAATGTCGTTGCGTATCACAAATCTCAATTGAGCATCATCTATCGCGCTTGTCGATTCTATAGTCACGTTCATTTCGACTATAGCGGATTTTAAATCCTCAACCTCTGGATCTGGGTTATCTAAATGTGGCGCGATCATGAAGGGTTTGATGAGATTGGTATTAGTACATTCAAAATACCACGCCATTGTGTTAAATAAAGAAAATAATAGTCAATCACCATGGACTCACAACTTTCAATCAAATTGATTTTTAATAATTGCTCGGTGCACGTATAAGGGCTGTTTTCAGTGTTGCATCCCAAACTTTTTTGTATCTCGGCCAATATCAAGGTTTCCAATTGTTTCGCAATACATTCATCTGGTACTGTATATTCAATGCTGTCCATGAACATATATGCTGCCATCATGGTAGTTGGTGACAAAGAAGGTCGGTTAGTTGACGTTGGTGATAGTGTAGGAGTCTTCGTGGGCGACCTGCTGGGCTTTCCTGATTGCGTAGGAGCTATAGAACTGCTCTTAGAGGGATAACTTGATACACTTGGTGTAATGGAAGGGTGCAGAGTTGAGAGATTGGTGGGAAACTCGGTCGGTGGTCCAGATAAAGAGGGAGAAGCAGAGGGTGTGCATGTGACTACAAATGGATCGCTATTTATGTAATCTTGTATGCCTTCTATGAGTACTCTCCTCAGGGGTTCAATTTCAAGCGCTTTGGTGGAAGTAATCTCTACTCTGACATTCACAAATAACCCAACAGCTGAAATTTGCAAAGGAAATAAGAGATGCATTAGTAACACTTCATATAACAGCAATGCTTTCAGGTTTTGCATCACCATTGGCATTTGTAAATAATATCGAGGCAATTTGAATTGTACTGTACTCACGAGTTATTGTTGTTGTTGTCTCTATATTCAAATCCAATTCACCCGCACATTTTTCTTTGCATTTTAGAATAGCGCGCATTCTCTCCTCCATGAGTAAAGGCAAAACGTGCCCATAACAGGAGGGAACTTCTTCAGTAAGTTTAAACGAGATTTCAAATGTTTTTTCTTTGGTACTGGGGGAACTGCTCGGATACATAGATGGCGAGATGGTTGGAGTTGTAGTTGGGGAAGGGCTCGGAATATCTGTGGGAGAGCTGGATGGTTCGTCGGACAATAGAGCTTTGTCGAGGTATTCATCAATTCTGCTACACAATTGGTATATGAGCCATCCGCCGTTGTCCAAAGCGTAGTTCTCAATGTCGTCAAGAGTGACTGTGCTGTCATTACTGCAACCATCTCCAACGATAATGCATACTAAATTCCAATATGCATTACTAATCTCAGGCAAGAGATTCTGAAAAGTAGGCTCATTAATAATTCCATCGGTTTGTAGCTTCAAAAATTCTAGATATGAAAATTGGTTCAATTGGTTCATTTCGTTGCCATAAGTTTCCGTGGCATTTGCTAGGTCATCCACACATTGCACAAATTCGTCGTACAACAAGTTGTTTCCTTTCTCGCCATCTTCAATCCAGTACTCGCCAGGATTGAAAAACACGCTAGTCGTGGGCAGAACCCTCTCTGCATTTGAGAATGTGATAACTGTGCTGGAGAGTATTGAGACAATAATGCAAAAGCTTCCAAATGAAAAACTCAATGCGTTTCTACGTGACATCATGGTTTTGGTGCACAATGGTCTCAGAGGATGCTTAATGTTGATTGCCGATACTGATAACGGTAAAACCCAAAACAGTAGTAGCAGTAGTATGTAGTAGTGAACGACGTTTGATGTTTGATGTTGTTCGTTATTTTTTGAATGTATCATAATGAGATGAAGATACTGTATATTTTTTTGAATATCTGGTAAAAAAACGGCCTTTTATAACCGCGTTAAATTTTGAATAATTTTAGTAGTGTTATATTCAATATGAGGCTTTTTATGACGTCATATAGCTCCTCGCTCCGATGACAAGTTCAAAGTGTCTCCAATCATGCCTTCGTCATATTTCATATTGTACTGCTGGATGGGGGCATGCGAGCGTGTACTACTGCAGAGCACTGGATGCTACAGCATCACTGTATAGAAAAAGCAAAATAATGAAAGAAATTGTGTACGTGTAATCAAGTGTAATCAAGTGTAATCAAGTGTAATCAAGTGTAATAAACTAAGTTCTCCGAAATGAGATGATTGACAGCTCTACAAATTTGAAAAGGTGTAAACTCAGCGAGACAACTTGCCTTCTGAAAGAAATATAGTATGTACAGCTTAATAATATTGTTAATATTATACCAGGGTTATAACACGTTTATAATCTCCGAGCTTATCATTGCAGAAATTAAATTCTAGCCAAGTTATTTATGGTGAATTGATCAATCTGTCGATGCTTCCGTCAGATAGAGCCAGCCTAATAGCGGCCAGCATTTTGTCTCGTAATTCATTAATTGGATCGAACGCCTGCAATGTAATCGAAAGATCAACAAATGCACATTTATGCAATGTATCAACTGGATCAGAACAACGTTCTAAAAGAAGAAAAAAAGATCAAAGTGTGAATTGTGAGTTACACGTAGTTTCAGTTGGTGTTGGAGACGACGAGTGATTTTCATTTTTTCAACTGAAAAGTGCAACTTACGACTGATTATTGCAATTGATAGATCATAAGTCAAATTGGCACAGGAAGATAAGTCATCCACACAACCAGTCTCTTCGAAAATAATATTGGTAGTAATAGAGTTGATACTATCCTCAAAAACTTGTTTAACATCATTCACAAGGTACTCGATTGAAAAGAAGAGGGATATTTTGGCCATATCTGTTTGAGAAAATGCGTAAATGTTTGAGGTTAAGGGAAATGAATTCTGTTTATAAAAATCGTGAGCACTAAAAGCTTACAGGTGGGTGTAGTGGTCGGAAGAACACTCGGATTCGACGAAATCGTTGCTGATGGCGTTATTGTGGGAGAAAAAGATGGAAGGATGCTAGGAGAACTTGAAAAACTCGGCGCAGACGAAGGGGGGCAAGAAGAGGCCGAGTTGACAGCAAGATCAAACGAGTCGCTCAAAATAACTTCTTCTATAGCGGTTGAAAATGCATCTTTTGTATTGCTATCAATGACAGAATTGAGAGAAGTCGATGACACCTTTATACTCAAATCAACGAAAGC
>Ga0209712_10004359_pt1 | contig 11270 bp, 11 predicted proteins | sample ArcOceMetagenome_FD_187443 | JGI IMG/M metagenome (GOLD analysis project Ga0209712, IMG submission 187443) | Marine eukaryotic phytoplankton communities from Arctic Ocean - Arctic Ocean - Greenland ARC118M Metagenome (SPAdes) (version 2) | ecosystem: Environmental > Aquatic > Marine > Oceanic...
GGTGCGATACGCCCTTTCAATAAAATAAGTTGAAATACCCCCGTGGTACATACAGTCGTGGTACACTACGTAGATTACGAGTTACGAGCTCAGAGCTTCCTCAATAAAAACAAGCATTCATTCACAATAACCCTTTGAAAAGGTTATCAGCACAATTCAATGCTGTCATTGAAACCATTTTATTTTAGTACATTGAGAATGAAAGAAAAACAGAAAACGGTTTTCAAAGAAATAATGTTTTTCCAATTTCAAATTATGCAAGGAATCCAAGTTTGAAATATCCCGTTTGAAACATCGTTTGAAATAAGATTGTTTGGTTCATTCAACTTGCATTTGAAATTTGAATTGCCTTCAGCATTTTGAATTTTGAATTTTAATTATTTTGCACCGGCCGCGGAAAAAGTGAGAGAAGATTTTGAACGAATGCTGCTTCTTCTTCTTCCTTTCTCTTTTCTTACCTAAAAGCAGGCTCTAAAAGCAGAACGGAACGGCTCGGCTCTCTCTCTCTGTCTGTCTGTCTTCCATCATCATATTCCCAAACGTTGTTTCGAGAATTCTGCACCTCGGTCCGACCTTCATCTTCCGACGTCTTCTGAGGTTGAAAGACAATAAATAAGAATCAGAGAAGCATTACACCGTTCAAACAACTCGACATGACGCCAAGACCACTTCATACGATAAACGAAACGCAATCTAGAATCATACGCAGTAACGATGATGTGGAGACGGCAAAGAGTCGCTTTTATGATAACGTTGCAAAGGGAATATCAGTATTAGTCCGAAGACATGGGTATAGCCGGGAACGCGCGGCATCCCTCATTCTGGACCAAATCCGTCAATCCGACGCACCACCCACTGAAGACGAGGTACGTTCACGATTGAAAACATTGTATTATAGAGCGGATGGGTTTCATTGAATGCTTGGTTGGATTGATCCGGGAGATTGGCATTGATTGCCACGATTGTTTCTTTTCCCGGTAGATGACAGACGAAAGACGCTAAGCTGACATTTTCAACTTTCACGTTCCAACCCACTAGGTCTTTCGAGTAATGCATCATTTAGGGCTTAGTATCGAAGAAGCAAGACAAAGCATCATAGTAGCAAGCGCACTGAAGAGAGTCCAAGAACAACGGGGTGTTCAAAAAGTCAGTGCCATAGATTATTTATCATCATGTCTCACCACCATGAAATTACTAGGATCCGTCGAAAAGCACGTTGCGGTAAAACAATCTTCAGTGGCTTGTTCTCCATCTTCCACCATGTCTGAAGAATTCATGAGTTCAACTCTCGTTCATTTGTCTCCCTCTACAACCAACAAATCAACATCCGCCACGCGCGATCGTGCAAAGACAGTGGGTACAAGTACGTGTACCGGAAGAAGAAAGAATTTGAAGAATGTTAAATCTAGGCAACTGTCCAAACCGCCAAAGCCACAAAGGAAACGTTCCAAAGAAGAGGACAAATCGCCGTCGGATAAGGTAGATGCGCAAGTTGTGGAGAAGGCGCTTTTAGTGAATTGTAAGACTTCTTCGCCTAGTGTCAGACAGTCTGGGAAGCGTGTCAGCTCACATAGGGAAGAATTGGAAGGGCAAAGTCAGCCTGTGACCAAAAGGCAACGTCTTGACAGTGTTTAAAGTCCTCGTGGAGATTTCTGTCGCGATTGTGTTTTATCGATTGATTGAGAGATCAATTGCGGTAACGGGTCTCACTCCTAATGACTCGTATGACTATCGTATGGCACGTACAACACAATGGAACAGCAACAGAAATTGCAATGCTTCTCAACGAAGCACAAAATATGATCTGTGATTTTTTTATGAAAATAGAACAGATCCACTTTTAAAGAGTACATTACATCATGTACTGTTACCGTGTAGTTCCTTCGTGTATTTATTAACGTCTTCATTCAGATATACTCGTAAGCGGAAACCTAGTGATGCTACCAAAAAAATCATGTAAGCCATGACAGTGACCAATGTAATGTAATCTTGCGTGGTGGGTGGTAAGTGGTAAATGTTACCAAAATACTTGCACAAAAGAAACTCATGTAATCGCACAGCTAAAACTATTTGAATGGCGCCAAATCAACGCAATGAACATACTTGTATAATGTACTGTCCACGTTCGGTTATTTATACAATCCGCGCAGACTGCTCCGACGACGAATCAGTGTCTAATTTGGAAGACGATCTTTGGCTGATCGTACCACTCCGACTATTAGATCTTTCTAACCTTGAACCATTTCCTGCGGGTAGCTCAATCTCAACCACACCATTGCCGTCCACAAGATCATCATCCGAAACCATCAGCGAACCAGATGTTCGTCCCCGACCGTTTGTATTCAAATGACCAAGCGTCGACGCTGTTTCTTCATCCTTCTCTTCGTATATACTGCCAGCCCATTCACCACAATACTCAAATCCTAAAACTTGATCTCTCTCCCTATTATTGGGAAATCTCACCGGTGTCGGTAGGAAACAATGCAACCCGACATGCGCACCGCGACCTCCAATCCCACCGACAGAACCCACACCAAACATCTCATTGAATCCTAGCGCCACCTTTCCATATTCACCATCATCCTGCCCCATTCTCATCTTCATCCTCGCAATCTTGGACGTATTACTCTCAATCGCATCGACTTGCTCGAATAGCATGCAGCAAGTGAATACGAGAAAGCAAATGGAAATAACCATGAGACCCACAAGCCGCATGGAGTAGAGTTCCAAACACCCTTCATACATGTACGTCCGATCCCCTCCATCTTCCAAAAACCGTAACCCAGTCCCATCAATCCCATCATCACTACTAGTTGCATTAAAATTCAATGACGACACGGTTTCATTCCATCTCGTTCCATCCGTCGTTGTCGTACCATCCACACCGACACTAGCATCTCCTTCTAGTGATGTGGTATATCCACACCTGACGAACCTCATAACGATGAGAACTAGGGAGATGCCGCTATTTAAAAATGTGTAAAAGATAAAGAGTACAAAGAATTTGTGGTTCAGTGCTCCCACCGCATTTCCTACCCACTGCAATCACATGTATAGATTTGACGTTAGTTGGTGAGATTTTGTCATTCATGTACGGTACACATACAACTAGTCAGTAAGCCAGCATTATACTGTATCTAGAAAGAAATTCAACTCAACTTACCGGACAAAAATGATCAAACTTGGAAATACACCTCCCCGTCACAGAATCATGATGCGCTCTTGGCGGCTTATAATTATTCCGACACTTGCGACACCTCCTCACCCCCTTTTTCCGATTTACTCTAGTGACATTACTCACATCTATCCCATCCAACAGCGAGCTGGCCACCGAATCACTCTCCGATTTGTGATCTTCTTCATCCTCATAGACTCGAAGAGGACGGGCTCCGAGGGGTATAGCCCCCGGATCGGTATGTTGCGCCATAAAGAGATTGGAGAGAGCGAGGAGGGTGCAGGGGCAGTAGAGGGCGTAGAATATAAATGTGGCGATGGGGGAGTGGGATATTAGTGTTTGGTGGATGTTGAAGAGGCCGTAGAGGTGGAAAAAGTAGGAAAATACCACACAACCGATTCCGCATGGGTCGAGGGTGAACCATTTTTGGGAGTTGAAGGCTGTTCCGATGGTGGAGCAGTAGGCAAGCATTTTGGTGATGGACTGGACTGGACTGTACAAATAAAAATGCTGGTGGTATGTAAGGATGTTCTGATTAGGATTAAGGGGGGTCACAGGTCACAGCAGTATGTACTCGTATACGGTATAACTAGATCTAGCCGTAAAGAGGAAAGGAGAGGGCACAGGGTCAGGGACCTAATTTCCAAGCAAGGTTGAAAGCCTGTATCTTGAATGTTGAACCTATCGAGGATCTTGTAGATACCGATATGGTGGGTCTTAGTTCATCCAAGTGCTACAAATATTTGTAGTATACTAGCGTGGCGTGCAGTCACCTTGGTTACACCTTGGTTACACCAATTCCACAATGCTATCTTTTCTCGCTCGTGATGTCTTGTGAAGTTTGAGGAGTTTGGTGTTCTTGGGATTTCTTGGGTGTTCTCCTATCATTTTCAACCTCTTCTCTTGTCTGTTCTTTCTTTTTTGTCAAGACGACGAAGAGTTTTGATCAATCAAAATCATCAAACGGAAATCTTCACAATTTCAACCATGACCAACACCAGCACCAGCACCAGCACCAGCACCAGCACCAGCACCAACACCAACACCAACATGGACGTAGAAATGGGAAGCAGCAGCATGACCAACAGCCAAGAAAAAACCCTCAAGCTGCATCCTCTGGCAATCATTGGAATATCTGATCACTACACTCGAATCTCCACAGGAGGATCCGTTCTGCCCCCCACTTCCGCCACCATTGGCCTCCTCTTTGGCCACAAGGAAACATTTAGTAACGAGTGTATCATTACTATCATTGATGCGGAAGAGGTGGAAACTTCCCCTGATCCATCCACATCCACCCTCACTGCTTTACAAATGACGCATATTCAGACCAAGATTGAACTCCATCAAAAAGTCTTTCCGCAGCATCAAGTCGTTGGATGGTACAAGGTCATACAAGGGACAACAACCAACGAGGAAGAGGATGGTGCACTGCCCACTCCGCACGATATTAACATTCACAATGGATGGATGAGGGAATTCAACCCCCAGCCCGTATTCTTACTCATGGACTCATCCGAGAGGAAATCCTATCAGAATAAAGCTGGGAATACCGATGGGGAGGATGCTAGGGAGAAATTGGACAGAGATGAGGAATTACCCATTGCATTGTATGAAATTATGAATGGAACTGGTGACGGTGGAAGTGGTAGTGCATTTGTCAATTTGGAGTTTGGATTGGAAACGTTCGGACCGGAAAGGATCGCGGTGGAGAAGGTCTTTCGGACCAAACCCAAGGCTCTCACCAATCCATCCACGAGCATTGGAGCAGATGTGCAAACAACTTCATCAACGGCGGATTCCAAACCAGCACCAGCACCAGCACCAGCACCAGCAACATCAGAACATACCAACACGCCTCAAATAACGGAAGCGGAACTGCACATTCAGTCGCTCGTCAAGAGCGTCGACGCGATGAATGCGAGGGTTGCTATTCTCCTAGATTTTTTGCACAAGACCAAAGATGGAAGTATTGAACCCAATCATGAACTTTTGAGGCAGGTCATGAGTCTCGTTAAGCAGTTGCCGCTCGTCATGGGGCGTACTATATTAAACGATGATGGTTCGGGTTCGAATGCAAATGCAAATTCAAATTCAACGAGTGGAGAAATAGGGAAAGAGTATGAGAATCAGCACGGAGACGTACTCGTTATGTCGTACCTGGCGGCACTCGCCAAAACTACCAAATCTGTTATTACATATTCAGAAAAGTTTCGTCTCATGGAAGAGAGTGTTAGTTCTGATGCAGTGAAGCGGCCGTATGGGCGTCATGGCCATAATCCTCGTGGGGATGCTAATGTGCCGATGCATATGGGCATGTATATGGATTAATATTTCCTGCGAAAATGTAACATTATTCCAATCTTTTTATTGGACACGTACACGCACAGTACCCTGTGTGTGCCTGGGGGTAACCTTACAAATATCACTAAAATTCGAGCTCTCGCAGATAGAGTTCTTCCAAATGAGCTGATTGAAACGTGTAGCGAGCAAGCAGCATTGTAAACACGCTTGGTACAAATCTCGAGACAATTCGTGCGCCTATTATAAAGAATTTAAAATTTGAAAATACTTTTTGAAATTGAAAACAACCTCTCGACCAAAACCGCATTTCAAATTGTCATCGCAATGAACAGATCTTGATCTCGTCCCTTACCAAACCAAACAAAAATATGTCCATAGAGAGGGCACCAGCAAATAAGTGGAAAAGAACGTCGATCATAGACCAAACAGTGGAGCGTCTCTGCACTCCATATTATATCCCAACGAACAAGCACTGGGAGATAACATTTCGTACGTTGCGTTTTTCAAGAAATACGGTAGAAAGATTTTGGTCAATATTTTATCGAATCAACAAGGCTCACAATGGTACAATTACCATTCTGGAGTTTCTAAACTACTTCAATTTAGAAAGGACCATATTCATCGAGAGATGCTTTGAGTATTTCGACTGCACGGGTGATAAGAGCATCGATTTTTTAGAATTCATGATTTCCGTTTTCAACATTTGCACTCTAAATGTTGATACCTTGACGAGATTTGCCTTTGATATTTTTGACTTTAATGATGGTGGAGAGCTGTCTCTGCCCGAAATAGAAACAATGGTTCAAGAGCTGTGCGGAGACAAGCTTTCAGAGGGGTCGGGTGGCAGAGAAGTACTGAAGAACATCAATCATTTTGCAGAACAGCGAGGAGGGGTTTTAAATCTGACCTCTTTCGCCATCTACACCGGCAACCATTCTTTACTTTTACTACCTGTATTTCGCGTTCAACGGATAATTCAATCCAAAGTGATGGGTTTGCAGTATTGGAAAAACATTGAGAGGAACCGTCCAGATGTTATGACCCCAAAGCATAAGTCCGTATTTAATGCAAGACATGTGCAAACATTACTTCGAAAATACAAAGAAGGCGGCGCTGCTGCAATGCTCAGCTACTGTGGTGATCCAGATGATGTGTTGCTTCAATTGTATACGAAGAAGGAGCAAGAGGAAAACATCGAAATGAAAATAGATACATCAAAGATCAAGCATCACACATTCAAGCGTGCAGTAGATAGAGTGAAGAAGTTGAACTCTGAGCAGAAGAATAAACTTCAAAGTGTGGTGACGAGTGTAAGTTTAAATAAATTACAAATTGCATGGAAAGAAAGAGTATATCAAGTGCATTCATAAAGCTTTTTCTCTACTCCTCTCGTATCTGTAGGCAAAATATGCAAGCCAAAAAACTATTGACTCAACCGCAACGGCTTTATTGAAAGCTGGATCCAGGTCTCGAAAGAGTCTTGCAAGGATATCCTCGTCTTTGAGGAAAACTAATTCACTAGACTCAAAAGAATCAAAAAAGATAATCAATTTCACGCCGACAAATCGTCGCAGCCTTAACAATTCCAAGAATGAAATTGAAGCAATTTCCAGCACACCCTCATCGCGAAAATCTCGTCGACACAAGGAGAGAAAACTAAGACCAAAGACCGCACCAAATAGATCTAGGGTTGGCATGGAGAGGAATAGTTCTTCTTCACGTAGTGGAGTAGACCATCGGCTCTCCTTTTCGAATCGTGCAAGACCAAGAACGCCCGGTGCACTAGTATTCTCAATTAATGACAATGGAGATAATTTCGAGAGAAAGGAAGTGCTCTCTGAGTAAATATTAACATGTTTCCAGTGGTTGACAAATCCACCGTTATTGTCTCTCCTGTCAATGGAATGTTTTCAAAGAACAAATTTATTGCACCACTGTTTTTGTTTAGTTACGTGTACACAACAAAGACTAGGTCTCTTCATCATCAGATTCTTCATCCTCAGATTCTTCTTCTCCGACCTCCTCCTCAATCCCAAATGTGTCTTGTTCATGACATTCCAACAAATTTTCAATCTGATCAATTAATCCACCTTCAACTGTCATTAATCTATTTACCATCCCTAATAGCCTATTCATTCTTGGAATAGGAAGACCAATATCATCACAATTCAAATGTCCTCTACCGTACACTTTTACAACCCTGTCAATCATGTAAAAATGCTCTTGGATGTAATCAGGATTATAATAGAAATAAAGATCTCCGCATAAGGTCCATCTTCCAAGCTTTGTTACTCCCCATCCATTCACAAAAATATGTGGGCAGAATGCTTGGGGTTTCATTGGAGCAATACCCTCTGTTTCCACTAATGTAAACATGGATAGGCAACAACGGTTCCCCAAATGAGCGTAATAAATCTGAAATCAACCACCCTATTGTAGAAAGCTAGAAGTCTAAAATACTTCCAGCCATCTGCCCTCCGAGTTCCTGCAGACCTGCTTCAATTTCTTCATCATTATGTTCTTGCTGCGCAAATACATAACCCGAGGACTGTCCCGATGGATGAATGTTTTGCAGAAGAGGTGAAATAGGTGGAAGCGTGATGTGATTAGTTACCCTTCCACGCAATTCGTCCCCATTCCTCTCTGTCATTCTCAAAGGCACCGGATTAGTTGAGACTCCACGTAATTCATCACTCTTAAACTGTGGCATTCCCAAAGGCACCGAAAAACTATTCAACGAAGACCCTAGTGTGAGACTGTAGGTAGAAGGTACAGGCGTCGAAGCTGAAGAAAAATATGGCAACATATTCAGGGAATTATTGCTGCCAGTGCCCACTAGTGGTGACACAATTCGCGAAGCACCACCAACAACAGGATCAGATGCCATTGAAGGTGCCCCCAAACCGGGTGGAGGCCTTACAATCGTATTATTCCATCCAACTGAATTCTGGTTGTTTTCAATCGCTCTACGCAAATTCCTATTTTCCAAGTGAGAAATGATTTCAGCACGTTGAGCAGGTCCGATGCCATACTTAATATAATCCGCATCAGTGAACAAAGCGAAAGAGTCCACACTTGCAAGATCAGCCATTAGTTCTGCATATATTGAACCAACCAAACCTAAACGAACCAGAAATGCACTCAATTCATTTGTAGCCGGACTATTTATGAGTAAGCTCTCGTTCGGGTTCAAATATGTCCTGGCGCTGTTATGCATTGAGATTTTCTCCAATTCACCGCTCAATCCATTTTGATGTTGGATACCTAAACTAAGTTCATGACCAAAATTTTGCTTCCTAGCTTCGTTCATGGAGGGAAACATAGGAGTTAGAGGTTCTAATTTCACAGGTTCTTGTGGTGTTCTAGAAATCGGTAACGAAGCAAGACTGGCACTCTCATTCTGTTCTGCATTGAAGGTTACTCTGCATACTTCGCTTAACCTATTCTTTTGAGAAGCATTGATTTCGGGAGCTGTGAATGAGCGCCTTCTATTCTGTTGTTCTCTAGGCTGCTGTTTCGTTTTACGTACACTAGCGGTAGTACTTGAGGTCAATCCTCTCCCATGTCCAGTTCTCTCTTTTTGATTCTGTCTTGTCTTTCGAAGGTTCTTCTTGTCTGGTCCAGGATTTTGTACTCGACTGTGATCAGACATGTTTTGGAAGGTGGATGGTGAAGTTGTGGAATGCATTCCAGGATTTGTCTTTTTATTACACCTTGGCGTCAATGGAGCAGACGCAGCTATCTTTTGCCCTCCTCGTTTTCCTTTATTTCTCCTATTTTTCTTTCGACCTCCATTCTCAGTTGCATTTGTTTGTGCAGTAGCAACAGATGATGTGCACGACTTCTCATCATCACCTACTTGTACAGGGGGTACCGAGTTTTCTTCTAATTTTGTTTCCACTTGTCTCACGTGTGTGTGAGTGAGTGATTCCTGCGTCGATCCTGACGAGGAGTCCTTTCTATCAACACAAGGTCCATCCAAAATCGGTTGAATGGAACCTGATGCAGTACTAACAGTTGAATCTTCGTCACTTAAAGTTCTCATCCGCCTGGAAGGTGACAGCGATCGAGTTTCCGGAAGAGGCGATGTTTCACGCTGGTCATCATAAATATCTTTTGTTGACCGATAATGTCCACCTCTTATTCTCCCCTTATTCCCAGCAGAGGAACCTCCATGAAAATTCCGTCCTCTCGCCTTCTTTCCCCGTTTATGTTTGTGCTTACCTGCCTTCTCTCGTTGAGAAACAGACATATTTTTCTTCCGATTCGAGAGAACACCGTTAACAATAGTGACAATAATAATAATACTAGCCAATGTTCCTGATATTTCTGATGGCTTCATTTTTATTGATCCATTTCTTAACCCTTGAACATATTCTGCAGCTTCTAAAGCGGATGTATGTACGAATTCCCTTTTGTTTCACAAAAAAACATTTTGAAAAAATGAGATAATCCCATGCATAGAATTGATGAATAAAATTTCACGAGGGTTGAACTTTTGAACTTACTGTATCTGCCCGAGCATGATCCAAGTTATTCCATCTGGATGAACCACAAAGGATAAAATAGTAAATACAATGAAACATATCACCCCAGGCGGCGGCCAACTTTTCTTGGCCTTCTCAAGCGCCCCACCTCCAATCGCCTGATTATCTGTCTGGCATCCTAGTATCATGCTCAAAACGACGTGAGCCCAATCCGGTATAATTGCCTGTGTCCGTTTGTCATTCCAAAACTTTTCCGCATGCGCTGCAACCTTTAGTCCCAAATTCCACACAGGGGTCGGAACAAATGTCTTGGTGGTCGAAGGCGGCAAAAGCAAGAACGCGACACCGAATCGAAGCATGTGTCCAAAAAAGAGGGATCTGACTAGGGATGCGGTCCCGAACACATTGCGACGGATCCATAGGAATAGCAAAAATGGTAGGTAAAGTGCAGTGAGAATCGCGAGATATGTAAATGTGGTATATGCTTCGTCCTCATCGTCGTCTTCATTTTTAGACTCCGAGTTACGTGCGTTACTTTTCTTTTCCTTTTTTGATTTGGACCTTTCTTCAGCAGCTTCATTTGCCAATATCTTTACCAATGATGATCCTTGTACCGCTTTGGGATATTTACGGTCGACAGAGGCAAAACTGGAATCTACAAAGTCAGTAATGGTGGTTTGCTTGCCGCTTGTTTGTTGCGTGATTGTGCTGTTGGCAGCACCATCCGTTGATTCGGCTTCCATGGTGGCGGCTGTTGTGTCGACAGGCGCTGTAGCTGATAGTACCATCTTATTGAAAATACCTATCGCTAGTTCCTGCTCGATGCCGTTGTTGTCGAATTCGTGTGTTTAACCTAGTGAGTACAGATCAGTCTTTTTTAGTGCTGTCGTATTTTTCCGGTATTCCTATCGTGCCGAAGAGAAAGGAATTAAAAAAAAGGAATTAGAATAATGGACGGTTTATGTTGCATGATTGATCTCATGCATGATGTACAGAATTGAAACGATTTACCTACCTTTGCTTCTGAAGGTTCAAGGTGTTTTTGGTTGTCTCAATACCATTCAAGACTTTGTGTGACGAATGACGAGTCAGTCCCAATCCTTTAATAATGGTGACGTTATGGCCAGATAAAATACCCAAAGCTTCGTTTCTGATGCGATGCGATGGGGGCAAGAAAGGTTGTGTTTCAAAAGGTTACTAGTCAGATCTTTGCAGCAATTATTTAGTTTAATAATCAGCAAAGCTCCGGTTCGGACCTGGCGGTGTGTGTGGTGTGTGTTGGCTGGATGGTAAGTGAATCCTAC
>Ga0209712_10004360_pt1 | contig 11270 bp, 11 predicted proteins | sample ArcOceMetagenome_FD_187443 | JGI IMG/M metagenome (GOLD analysis project Ga0209712, IMG submission 187443) | Marine eukaryotic phytoplankton communities from Arctic Ocean - Arctic Ocean - Greenland ARC118M Metagenome (SPAdes) (version 2) | ecosystem: Environmental > Aquatic > Marine > Oceanic...
TCGCCATATTCATAATAGAAATGGCCTGAGCACTTTGTTGGAACTTTAAAACGTTGTCTTTCTTTTTTGTTTTACTCATTATTTTTTCTCTCTAAGTCTAATGATACAGCGCAACTTACAATAAGCTCCCTTTCTAATCGGTTGTTTTACAGAAAAATAAACAGTAAAATGACTAAATATTAATTATTTTGACCTAAAGTTCTGTAATTACAGTATAATTTGGCTTAAAAAAAATGATAAAAATCTGTTAAGAAGGAACTAAATGATTGTTATTGATGCCCATGGAGAGTTGGCAAAGTACCTAGAAAGTATAGAAATTGATAATGTAGGGATTGTTAAACTAGATAAGGATATCTTCGAAGTTTCCAATACTGTTGTTGATGAATTAACAATGATCCATTCTTCAATTCTTAAAAGTGCGTCTGCCGCAGTTTTGGCAAAGATCGAAAAGCTCACAATGTTTATCTTGTTTGATGCTCAAAATGATGAAGACTATTCGATTCTACCAAATATGATTGATGTAGTATCTGTTAATACTAAAACCCAAGTTTTTAATAATAAACTAGAACTCCTAAGTGATCTTCTAAGAGAAAGACAAGTTCTTAAGTCTCAGTTAATTAGTATCAATAGTGAACTGTCAGAAACAATGGGAAATGTTGAAGTTGAACTTTTAAGAATAAAAAAAGTTTATGAACAGAAAACACCTAGAAGGTTTGATAATATAAAAGGCATTCAAGCTTTTAGTAAGTATGCTGCTGGTGAAAATGTGGGAGGCGAATTTTTTGATATCCACGTAATACAAAACAAAGCCTTTGTAGTGATGAGCTCAACTTCATCTTACTTGGCATCTAGTTCAATCTTACAGATGTTTGCTACTTTAAAAACTGTTGATAGTTTTGATAAAGGTAAGGAGCTTGATTTTATTGAAGATGTTAAATCTGAAGTTGAAGAAATTAATAAATCAAAGAAAAAAGAAATATCAATCCACTTATTTACAGCGATTATAGATTTGAGTAAACATGTTGTAGAAGGTCACTTGTTTGGGGATTTTAAAGTCATTAGTTCTAATAACTTAAATAACTATGTGAAAGATGCGCCTGAGTTACTTCACTCTGAAATTACAGCTGGAGAGTTTTCAAGAGAGTTTTCTCGTGGAGAGAGACTTATGCTTTGTTCTCCTGGCCTACATAAGAACTGGCAAAAATTAAACCCAGAGTTTTTAATTGAAGAATTAATGATAAATAAAGATATTAAACCTCTGGATATTCTAGATGAAGTTTTTTATCAATTAAAAAAAGACTCACTCTCAGGATTCTTATCAAACGATGCATCCGCAATAATGCTAGAGGTACAAAAAAATGCAATGGTTCAAGTCTAGTATAATTATTTTTATGTTTTTAAATATTGCTTCAGTAAATGCAGCGAAGTTTAGTTCATCAGATTGTTTGAGCTCTAATTTCTCTGCAAATATTAAGCATGAAGGTAAATTTTTTGGACTACTTAAAAATCATCTAACAATAAATAAAAATATGTGTAAAATAGATGTGATTTTTCGTGGAATACTTGAAACAGTTTGGAAAATTGATATCTGTAGAGAACCAATACATGTGAAAGTTACTTCAAAGGGAAGTCAGAACGTCTACAAGAGAGTTAAGGCCTGTAGTGATGATAATAAAAGTGACTTCTGTTACTTTCGAAATGAGCTGATGGATAATATACAAGATCATGGTCTAATTTTTGCTGATGGAGAAAGAGAATTGCTTAAAGACTCTCACGGACAAACATACTGTGCTTCTCTGTTGCTTAAGAAGTATTTAGATGATGGGTATGTATTTTCGTCACACGAAATTCCATTGAATATCTATTCTACGCAGGAGTCTTGTGACCTACCCAAGAAAGATTCTAATCTAGTGGAAGAAGTTAAAGATCCTTCAGTTGAATTGAAGGATAGTGTTGGTACTTCAGAAAGTGGAATGAAACCAATAGATCTTGGAGTAACGGAACCTGAGAAACCTAGGTTCTAGGTTTACAATTTTAAAATTTCTTCTGAATTTTTGTTTCAAAACTAATAGTTTTTTTACAAGTCTTTTGAATTTCTTTAGTTTTTTGATCCTCTATGACTTCTTGATTTTTTGCTGTTGAAAATGTGCTAAACAGTCCAGTCGCTGATTGGATATTACATATATTTTTACTTTCAAGCTGATCAGTAAATCGTTCAGTCATTTCTATCAGAAGCATTTTATAGTCTCGAATATGTTTTTTTTGGATTTCTAAATCTTTAGCAACAAAACTTAGTGGATCTTTGCTACTTAAACATGTCTTTGGGTCTTGTTAGAGGCCTAAGTTCTTGGTCTACAATTATTAAGTCTTTGAAAAACTACAAGATTTAGCTCTATAATGCTTTTACAACTTTTTAAAGCTTCATTCTTTTTTATCTTTTTAGGCATTGAAAAATTTATAAATGTCTTCGCTGAGCTATCAATATTGCAAATATTTTTATTATCAAAGGCTTCACCCAGTCTTTCTTTTATTTCTCTAGTTAGCATCTTGTAATCACGTATATGTTTACTTGGAATATCTATTAACTTCGCTACAAAGTTAATAGGGTTCTCACTTTGAATGCATGTTGCGAATGTTAGGTTCTTGTAAGAATTCATATGAGATAAATCACTTAATAGAGATTGTAATTCATCGCTCATTTCTTTTTGCATATTTTCATCATCGATTTCTCTTTTACAAAAAAAATCTGCATTATACTTTCCTTCTTGAGATTCTTTTTTTAGTTTTGATTTTTGTTTATAGTCTTGTAAACTGATAGCTTCTCTTTCTTTTTCTGATAAGCCAGTCTCATAATCATCAAATTCTTCAAGGAGACCATCTTTAATTGCAAAATATGTATCAATATGACCCAGGAATTTTGCTTTTAATTTATCAGAAAATTGTAAATACATACTTCCGCCAACTCCCAGTTCACAGATCTTCTTTACATCTGGCTTACTTTGAGAAAAAGAAGATATTGGCATAAGTAATAGAATTAGGATGAATTTGTTCATATAGATATAATAATGGAGAAAAAGGAAATGTGAAATAGGTACAGTTAAATCAGATGTTTAGATGTATAGTAGGTGAGGATAAATATTGGCACTAGCGAAACTAATGCCATATTAAATTATTTATTAAACTAAATTTCCATCTGCACCTATGATTTTTAATATTTCTTTATCTAGAGCATCTTTACTAGTATCAATGTCATAACCCATCTCAATCATCCAGTCATCGTTATAGATTTTACCTGAATATCTGTTTCCATAGTCATGAAGTAAGATAAGAATTTTCTCTGGAGTTTTTAGCTCTTTTGCATAACTAATTGCGGCCATAACTGAGCCCGCAGCAGATCCACCAGTGTAGACACCCTCTTCTTTAAGAAGCTTTCTTGTGAAATGAAAAGACTCTTCGTCTTCAACCATTAAAAATTTATCTATAACATCGAATTGTACATTTTTAGGAAGGAAGTCTTCTCCAATTCCTTCAAGCAGGTAACCATGGGCACCAGTCATATCTTTTGTTTCATGATACTTTTTAAGGATTGAGCCTTCACAGTCAACACCAATGATTTTTACTTTAGGCATCTTTTCTTTTAAATATTTTCCAATTCCAGAAATTGTTCCACCAGTTCCAACTGGTGCAATAAATGTATCGAATTTACCTTCTGTTTGTTCGAAGATTTCTGGACCAGTTTGTTCATAGTGACATTGACGGTTATATTTATTGTCATACTGGTTTACGAAATAAGAGTTTGGAAGCTTACTAAGAGCTGCTGCAACCGAATAGTAACTAGTAGGATCTTCAGGCTCAACGTTAGTTGGACACATAATAACCTTCGCTCCAAACGCTTTTAAAGCATCAACCTTTTCTTTAGATTGTTTATCGGCCATAACAAATACACATTTATATCCATGAGTATTTGCATATAAAAGAATTCCTATCCCAGTATTTCCTGATGTACATTCTACAATTGTTCCACCTGGTTTCAATTCACCATTTTCGACCGCTTTTTGAATCATATATACACCCATGCGATCTTTTGTAGATCCACCTGGATTTAGGTATTCTAATTTTACGTATATTTCAGAGTCAATATCTTTTGCTATATGCTGCAATTGTATAATTGGAGTATCTCCAATAGCATCTATAATACATGTGCCTTTAAATTTATCCATTATGTCTCCTAAGAACCTTGTTCAAATTTTGATTTTTGTTCTATATTTTTCCACTGTGTAATGAGCTCTTTTACATGATCTAAAGGGGATACCTTTAACACTTCTGAGAATTCTAAGACATTCTGGAACTTTTCTTTCATATGTGTTTTTAAATCATTCTCTCTATGAGAAAAACTTTCTTTTAGTTTGACAGCAAGATGATCATCTTCTTGCGGTTTCCAATCTTCAAGTTTTTCATTTAGACATTTATTTAGAATTATATAAGTCTTATTATCAAAAAGATCTTTTGCATGATCTCTGAGGTCCATTGCTTCTTTCATTTTATTTTGATCGACACTAGTAACTAAGTACCAATTGGACTTATTATGATCTTTTAATTCTTTTTGGAGATTAAGAGCTGATATAAATGAGTCTTTACTTTGGTAGATCGCTCCAACTGCTTCCATAAAATCTTCAACAAATTTACCGCCAGTAACTTTTTGTAAATAGCCCATAAGCTTTTTTACACCACCGGAGACAACCATCGTCATAAGCTTTCTTCCAGTTCCTTTGGGAGTTGTAGCTGACTTCTTTCCGACATAGTTAAATATGTCGACAAATTTTTGATCAAAGAAAGCTCTGATCTTATCTACACTTTCTAAAAAATCTAAAAAGTGACTTCCTGGAGGAGTATCTAAAACAATTGTGTCATAGATATTTTTATCAAGATTCATCTGCAATTCAACGATCGATAAAATTTCATTTAAACCACCGTAAGGCTTTGCTAAAATTTTCATGATGCGACTTTGAGCTACTGCTTGCGTATTTGTTTGCTCGGCAATTCTTTTAATTGTTTCTTCTGGATTCATAAGAAGTGCATCAAGTTTTATATGCTCGCCTAACTCAAGGGGATTTGTAATCGTAACTGCGTTACCTGAGTCTTTATCATTAAGCCCCAAAAGTTCTTTTAATCTTTTTGCAGGGTCTATTGTAATGAGTAAAACGCGCTTACCAGAATTGGCAATTTCAATTGCACGGCTTGTGGCCATCGTTGTTTTCCCAACCCCGCCAGTTCCACTGAAAATTTCGAATTGTTTACTCTCAATTGCCAATTTCTTCTCTTTATTAATAGTTTAAGCTAGTTATACTGGTCTTATACTAGACTTTTCATTGAAGGTGCAAGGTCTTTTGAAATTTGTTCCTTAGAAATCGATGGTGAGTGAGTTACATATGCAGCAATCAAACTAGAGTGCTCTTTTACAACTTGAAGCTCATTTTCAATTTTACTTTTAAGGAAGTCTGGAAGGTTAGCATCTTCAATACCTTCAAGGTCATGAAAGGTATTATTACAGATGATTTTACTGTTAATTTGGATGATTTTTTGCAGACTATTATCTAAATCCTGACTTTCATGCACTGCCATCATAGTGGGAATAGTCAGAATATTCACTTGTAGAAAGTTTTCTGAAAACATTAGGTCAATCATCTTCTTGGTATCATCAAAAACTATCCCTGATTGAAAAATTTCACTAAAATTATGAGTAGCCTCAAGCATTGTTAGTGCATGTCCTGATGAAGGAGAGTCTAGGACTAGTGTTAAGTCCGGATCTTCATTTAAATACTCTAATATCCTTCCTAGATAGATTAAATAGTTAAATCCAGGAATCATATTGATTAATGCTTTAAAAAATGGAGTTTTTACTACCCACTTTCCAATAGTTTCAGATTTAAGTTTTTTTGAGACATAAGCTTGAGCACATTCTTTTAAATCTAGAGCAATTGAATCAATACCAAGTGCTCGTCCGAGTTCTTGCCCTTGATCAATTGGTGACTGAGAATTAGATATTGAGCTAGATTCAAAATATACATATTTTACTTTTCGACCTTGATCTTGAAGGTATTTAGCAAAAGAGAAAGATAGAGTTGTTTTCCCAACTCCACCTTTACCAGTAAATATATATAAATTTTTGATTTTATCCGTCATGTTGATGGATATTAAAACAGATACATTGCCGTAAGTAAAAGCTTCGCGTACGAGCCTCTAATATCAGCAGTTTCCTCTTGCTTTACTTCGAATGGTTTATGGAATTGAAGTATTAAACCAATAATCATTTTATGATTTAAGCGAAGATCAGCCCCTGCTCCAAAGTTGAATCCGAAAGTGTTTTTTACTTTAGATTCTTTACCATTACTAGAGATTTGAGGAGAGTAAAAACCTAAACCACCTAATAAGAAAGGAGAGAAAGCATCGAATTCGTATGAGCGAGCTTTTATACTCATTGTATAACCACGTAACCAAACTTCTTTCTCAGCATATTGATGGTGAGAAGAATGGATATTGATTAATAAATCAAATGAGTAACTTGCAGTATAAGTATAGAGTAGATCAGCAGTGATTTTATTATCACCATACTTTTCAAATTGACCAACAAGAAATGTTTGGCCTAATCCGATTCCAATAGCATGTTTGTGAATTTCTCTTTCAGCAGAACGAACAACCGAAGCCGCAACTTCTTTTGCTTCCTCTTTTGCTTTTTCTTTCAGACTGGCTGCACTTGAGTTTGGACTATAAACGTAAAAACTCATGGCCACTAGGACCATGAGTTTAGAGATATATTTTAACATATAATTATTCTCTTTTAATTAGTTAAGCGTTGAAGAAGTTTCCATGTTGTTAAGTGTATTAACAGCATTGTTCATAAAACCTGGAGTGATTTCTTCTTTAACTTCAACAGGTGCTGGAGCAGCAACGATTGCTTTAGGGAAGTCTAGACCCATTTGAGCTTCAAGACCTCTGATATAACCAGTAAGTGTCCCTTCTTCAGATCTGATTACTCTTTTAAGTAATTCAGTATCACCAGCTTTTAAAGACTTTCTTTCTTGGTCAGCTAATAATTGAAGTTGAGTTGTATAAGTAATATCATTTTTAGTTTTATTATCGATTACTTGAATTTCATTACCTTCTCTAACGATTTGAGCAATTTCTTCAAGAGTTACATAACAAGATTGAAATGTGTCATAAAGTTTTCTGTTTTGGTATCTCTTGATAATTCTAACGTCTTTCATGTTGTTTTCCCCTGTTTTCCTATTCCCTAAGTTTTTTTTAAAAGTAGGTTAATTCGACTATATTAATAAAATTTATTTAACTCTGAATTTAGCCTCGATTTAACTTTCAACTAAATAACGCTTACGCTCAAAATTATAATGACCATGTAATACAAGAAATAGGCGAAAAAAGTCAACCCACTAAGTCAAATAAACGTCAATTTTTTGAATATAAGTGGAAATTAAGTAATTTCTACATGTCGCACCGAGTAAAAAGTGCAATTTTTAGTACTTGATTGGTATCAGTTGGGTGAAATAGATCAAGATAGGAAATTTTATCCCAAAAAGAGATTAAAAATGAATCTTGTAATGCCTGTAGTAAAAATCACCGAGAAGTTAATGAGGAAACCACTAGAGGACTAGTGATTTATGGATTAGGGAAAATCATGATTAAGTTTTTATCATTATGCCAGTTAAGCCTTCTGTCATTACTAATAGTGTCTTGTGCACAGTTAGGGCAAAAGAGAGGAGATGAGACTAGCGACAGACAGTTAACCCAAGAAGAGGTTAAGAAACTAAATGATGAAGCGATTGCGAAAGTATCTGATAAGCTAAAACAGCTCACAATTGCTGCTAAGGCCTCCGGGCAAGATAAGATAACTTATCTATCTAGTGATATGTTCCTGAAGGCAAATTCAGCCCAAATGGAAGGTGATTATCAAACTGCCAATCTAATTTACTCCCACCTTATTACTCTAGTTCCAAAGGATAACTTTGTTAAAAGTAAATATGCAGTTAGCTTAATCAGAACAGGAGACTTAGATAAATCCGAAAAGCTTCTTGAAGAAGTATTTGCAGATTCAAAAAGTAAGGACTCACAGATCGGGCTTATTTTAGCGGGAGTTTATTCAAGCCTTGGCAAGTCTAGTAAGTCTAAAAAAGTATATTACAAACTATTAAGTATTAATAAGAAAAATGAAGATGCATGTGTATTCCTTGGGAAAGCTTATGCTCTAGAAAATAAATTTAAAAAGGCTGTTTCAACTTTAAAAAAATGTGAAAAGAGAATTAAAAAGAAAGGAATCTTCTCTTACTACATCGGAAAAATGTATGTTGATAAGGGAAACCTGAAGCAAGCAGAGAGATTTTTTAAGAGATCAGCAAGAATAGAACCAGGCTTTAGTCAATCAACAATGGCCCTAGGTGTAATTTATGAAGAGAAAAAGCAAAACTCAAAAGCTATATCTACTTATAAGAAATACTTAAAGAATTATCCAGATGATACATTAATCCTAAATAGAATTGTTCAGCTATTATTCTCTTCGGAGAAGTACGGTGATGTGGTTCCATATGCTGAAAAGCTTAGCGATTTTGAACCAGATAATTTGAACTTAAAGGTTAAGCTTGGAATTCTTTATACAGACGTAAAAGAGTATTCAAAGGCTATATCAACTTTTAAAATGATTCTTGCTCAAGTTCCCGCAAATGATAAAATTCTTTATTATTTAGGAGCAATACATCAAGAAATCGAAGAATACGAAAGTGCTATTGAGTACTTTACAATGGTTACAACGGAAAGTGGATTATATCAAGACAGTTCTGTTCAAGTCGCTCAAATGCTTAGTACTTTGGCTCAAACAGAAGTGTTAAATACATTTGAAAAAGGAAAATTTCATAAAAAGTTTTTAACATTTGTAGATGATAAAATAGAAAAACTTCAAAAACTTAAAGTAGAGTTCAGTGTTATTAAAGCCGGATACTTTGAAAATATAAATAATGTAGAAGAGGCCATTAATTCCTTAGAAATTATAAGCTCTAATGACAGCTTCACAGAAAACCATAAGTACTATCTAGCTTCTCTTTATGAGAAAGGACTAGACTTTGAAAAGTCATCAGACCTTATATTTGAAATCTTAGAAAAAGAGCCAAAAAACGCTCATGCATGGAACTTTCTAGGATATTCATTAGTAGAAAGAGAAAAAGACTTAGATAAAGCATATGAATATATTTCGAAAGCTATTAAAATTAGTCCAAATGACGGTTATATTAGAGACTCACTCGGTTGGTACTACTTTAAAGCAGGAAGAGTTTCTGATGCATTAGATGAACTTCATAAAGCAAAGAAACTAGAGCCACTAGATGTTTCTATTCAAAAACACTTGGCCATAATCTACACATTTAAAAAAGATTTTCGTTCTGCCAAAAAATATATTGTTGAAGCTATTAAACTTGCTAAGCAGGAAAGTGAAAGAAAAGAGCTTTATAATGTACTAAAGAGCCTAGAGTCTAAACGTGTACCAGCTTCATTTAAGTAATTATTGATTTATTGATATTATAAGTTCATAGTTTTTCTATGAACTTTTTAATTTTAAACTCCCTCATTATACTTGTCACAGCATCATGTTCTATTTTTCAGACCAAGAGAATCTCAAGTGACTTGAATAAAGAAATTCAAAATGTTTGTCTGGACTCTTATGGCGCCGGCAGAATCATCATTAATAAACATAAATATGTTTTTAGATTTGATACGGCCTTAAGTATGAAAGATCATAAATGGATCATGGGATTAAATTTTCCTATCTACGGTGAAGAAGTGTTCGAGTTTGATTGGGATAATGACGGTACTTTAAAATATACAGCTAGTTTTGAGAAGCGAATACTTCAAGATAAAAGTGGTGTTGATCCAGAAAAATTAGAAACTTTTTTAAAGAAATGGTCAGAACTTATAAACGAAGTCATTCAACTCCAATATACAAAAAACTATAAAGCCAAATATGATTGGAAATTAACTTCTAAACATTTGGAAGCGACGAGTAAAGTTGATGCGTCGAATACAGTGAAAATAGTATTTCAAAACAAAACAAGTAAAGGCCACTTCGGTCGATTCGACATTGTACTGCAAAGCAATAAACATGAAGATAACTTCAAATTAGAAATGATTGTAAGAGAATGTTTGGAAAAGACCGATTGAAGGTATTGGAATAGGGCTAATCCTATGTCCAAGTGTCAAATTGCACTTCTTGTCAGCCAACTGTAGTTTTTATAGAACCTTTATTAAATCTATTATAGAGTATTGGAAAATTTTAATAAATTTTAATAAATTATAAGTTATTAATAAAAGGGGAATATCAAATGGTAAAAAGCGGATTATTATTATTGACTGCTACAATTCTTTTTAGTGCAAGTTGTACGAAAAAAGTTGATCTAAGTGAAAGAGTTCTAAACGTAACTGTAACTGCAAAAGTAAAAGGTTTTGACCCAGTAAATGCTGGAGATACATACTCAAGTGGAGAAGTTGCTAGAGTTTATGAAGGGCTACTTACTTATCATTACCTTAAAAGACCTTATACATTAATTCCTGCACTCGCTTCTGCTATGCCTGAAGTTTCTGATAATGGAATGACTTATACTTTTAAAATTAAAAAAGGAATTAAGTTTCATGATAATAAATGTTTTCCAAATGGAAAAGGTAGAGAGTTAAAAGCTTCTGACTTTGTATACTCAATAAAAAGAATGGCAGATGCAAAAAATATTTCAACTGGTTGGTGGCTACTTGATGGTAAAATTAGTGGTTTAAATGAATGGCGAACAAAATTTACTGGAAAAGATAAAGTAGACTACGATGAAGAAGTTAGTGGTCTTAAAGCTTTAGATGACTACACATTACAATTTAAACTTAGTAAGCAATATCCACAGTTCTTATATTCACTTGCTATGGTTTATACTTATGCAGTCCCAAGAGAAGCAGTAGACTTCTATGGTAAAGAGTTTATAAATAATCCTGTAGGAACTGGAGCATTTATTACTGGAACTTATGCTCAAGCAAAAAGAATTGAGTACAAAAAGAACCCAGCATATAGAGATGTTTTTTACCCAACACAGGGGAGTGAAGCTGATAAGAAAGCTGGACTTCTAGATGCTGCCGGAAAGAAACTTCCATTGGTTGATAAGCTTGTTGTTCAAATTATTACCGAATCTCAACCTGGTTGGTTATCATTCGAGAAAGGAAAAACAGATTTGTTTGGA
>Ga0209712_10004362_pt1 | contig 11268 bp, 11 predicted proteins | sample ArcOceMetagenome_FD_187443 | JGI IMG/M metagenome (GOLD analysis project Ga0209712, IMG submission 187443) | Marine eukaryotic phytoplankton communities from Arctic Ocean - Arctic Ocean - Greenland ARC118M Metagenome (SPAdes) (version 2) | ecosystem: Environmental > Aquatic > Marine > Oceanic...
TTGAAAATTAACTTTTGTGTCATCTGAGTCTATAAGAAGGTAACCAAACTTAATTGCGGTTGTTTCTCTTCTCTCCCAAGCTGTGGCAGTCGGATTTAACTCAATATCAAAAGTATCATTTGTAGCGTAGAAGTAACTTGCGACTCCAATTCCTGCATAAAAATTATGAATACCAGAGCTGTAGTTATATTCAATACCTGGAATAGTTTTACTAATGATTTTTTCATTCCCAATTGGTGTTGCTCCAATTGATGTTGGTGAACCAGTAACAGTTTGAATCCTAGATACATCAAGAGAGTTAAATTCATCCCCAACATCACTTCTAAAGTTGAAAGGATAAAAAACGATACTACTACTAGGACTGAGAATAAAAGATATAAAGGTATCATCACTATCTAGATCTGGACCTAGAGAAGTTCCTCCACCATCAGCATCGCCTTCACTGTCATTTGTAAGTAAATCAAGATCAAGTTGGATATTAAAGTTATTAAAACTCTTTGCAAAAATAAGCTCAAAACGAGAAGTCTTATTATCAAATCTATTCTCGATTGGGTCAGTTACAAATCTTGCACGAATAAATGTCATAGGCTCCGTATGGTAACGCACAGACATTGAAACTCGAGTCTGATCTCCAAGTTGCGTCTTTTGAGATTGACTATAAATATTGTCATTGTAGCCAATTCGATCCAGGATTAGCTCATTCATAGGAATTGAATCAAGATTAAGAGGAACCACTCCTTGCAAGATATTCTGTTGAGTGATTACCTGTGCCCATCCAGCAGATGAAATTATAAAAAGTGTTAGTGCTAAAATTCTCATTAAAATCCTCTCAAAATTAAATAACTCAACTTCTATAGCTTAAATAAAACAGAATAAAAAACGGATATTTTTATTTTGAGAAAATGTTATAAAAAGAGCCAGATTGGCACCGAAATTAGCATCGAAATGAAATAAATTGTGTTTTCTTAAGTGTCTTTTTGTTTATAAATGCCGTATATCTTTATTCAAGTTTGTAAATATCCGAAAAAATATAAACAATACCTGTAAATCTTTCAAAAACTAATATCAAGATTCAATTTTCAGTTACTATCAGAACTATATAAAAATATAGGGTTAATACTCTGGAGAATTTAATGAAAAAGGTACTAACAGCTTGGCTGATATTATTGAGTATATCTAGTTTTGCGATAGATTTTTATTCTAATAGTATTCCTAAAATTAATGTATCAAAAGAGATATGGGTAAAAAGCATGACCCAGCTATATAATCTAGATCGCTCAGTTGATATTTCAAAAACGAGGATAGAGCTAAGCTTAAGACCTGGCCAGTGGGATTATTATAAATTACTAAAAGAAAAAATAGCAAAGCTTCATCCATTTGAGGTGAATCGGGCAACAATTAATCTTTTTATATCTAATTCAAACAATATTGATAAAGAACAAGCTATTGGTATTACTGGTGGAACTGGGCCTCTTTTTGATGCGCAGTTACTTGGTGAGTTAGTAGAGTATTCAGATTATTTTCTTTGGAATCGAATTGCTATAAACCTTTATTCAGCTGCACCCCCAAGAACATTTAGACAGAGATTAATAAGGGGGACTCTATGAATTTTGTTAAAAACCTTAAAGCTTTTGTCTTTGACTTAGACGGAACTGTTGTCGATTCTCAGCTTAATTTTGATGAGATGAGAGCAGATCTAAACTATCCAGTAGGTGTTTCAATCTTAGAGCACTTAGATACCTTGTCTGATCAAGAACACATCGATTTATCCCATAAGATCATTCATGAACATGAACTTAAAGGCGCTACTAACTCAACTCTTATGGAAGGCTATAAAGAGTTACATCATTTTTTAAAACAAAAAGGTTTTAAATTAGGATTACAGACAAGAAATAGTACCCCTGTCACAGAGCTTACACTAAAGAAGTTTGAGTTGGAATTTGACTGTGTCTTCACAAGAGATGACTGTGCTCCAAAACCCAAGCCTGATGGTCTTATAAAAATGCAAAACTTATGGGATATAAAGCCTAAAGAGATGATTTATATCGGAGATTTCTTATTTGATCTTAAAACAGCAAAGAATGCCAATAGCTATTCAGGTTTATATCTTTGGCCTACTAATAAACATTTGATCGATATTGCAGACATATCTATTCGCAGATATACAGACTTTAGAACTTTGATTGAAAAAGAATTATAATAATTATTCTTCAGCGATAACTTTTCTATAAACAGCTAATGTTTTTTCACATGTATGTTCTTTTGAGTATTCTTTGATAACTTGGTGTTTTGCATTCTTAACTAGTTTTTCTTTTAATTCATTATCATCTATTAGTCTTAAAACACTGTCAGCTAAAGCTTTTGGATCTTTAACTCCCGCGAGGAGGCCTGTTTTCTCGTGAATGACAATCTCTGGAATACCGCCAGCATTTGTTGAGACAATAGGAATTTCACAAATCATTGCATCTAGTAGTGAAGTTCCAAGTCCTTCTTCTTTTGAACTCATTAAAAAGAAGTCTAAACTTTTAAGGTGAAGTTCTATATCAAGAATAAATCCTGTGAATGTAAACTTGGCCTTGAGCATTTTATTTTCACAGTAACTCTTTATCTTTTCTTTGTCAGGTCCATCTCCAATGATAATAAAATGAAACTTCTCTGGGAACTGTTCGTTTAAGATTTGAGCTGTATCAATAAAAGTTTGATAATCTTTGTGATCTGCAATGGCAGAACAATTACCGATAAGAATCTTATTTTGGGAAATGTTATATTTTTCTTTTAAAGATATTTGCTCAGTAGAATCAAATCTATTGACATCAACACCAGAATGAACTGTTTGAACTAATTCTCTTTTCTTTGGATGCAAACCTTCACGTGTTATTCTTTCAATCATTTTTGAAACACATAAAATAGCTTTTATATATTTATAGTGAAATTTGTAAGGAGTCTTAACTTTAAAGTCGGTACGTTTTGAAACTATGATGGATGTTTTAGCACCTAGGAAATTTGCCCATACTGCGACTGTGTGAGCTTTAGCAGTGTGAGTGTGGATAAGATCCATTTTATTCTTTCTAAGCCACAAAAATAATCTAAAGCTGGCTAAAATCTGTAATCCACCAAAAGGTATATAAATTGATTCAAGTTGATTTTCATCTAAAAACTGTATAAGCCGAGTATTTTGACATGGAAAAGCTAGAAAAGACTTTATACCACTCTTTTTTAGCTCTAGAGCGAGATAGGCCATTTGCTGTTCTCCTCCACGCCAGGATTTTTCAGAATTTAAGTGTAATACTTTCATTCGTTAATTTTATCATAAATGATATTAAGAAACTACTTTATAAGATGGAACTTGCTCCATCATCTATTATTAATTAGAATAGGTAAGATTTTTAATATATCATTTGGATCTATATGAAAAAAAAATATATTTTACTTTTGTTCTTTTTATTTCATAGCTGTGCAGGAAACGAGAATTTCAAAAAGAATAAAATTATCGCTCCTTTTGATGGAATAAGATTTGATAATATTGAACCTTTTGAAGATAAGAACTTACTGACTGTTCTTAAGTGGCGTTTATTTAATGATAGGCCAGAGTGGAAAGATGTAAAAAATCAAAGATTTTATAAACCTACAACTAAAAGGTCTGAATCTTTAAAACTGACGATGATTGGTCACTCTACTGTACTCATTCAAGTTAACAATATAAATATTCTAACTGATCCTCATTTTTCTTTGCGTTCTTCTCCTTTCTCTTGGGCCGGTCCGAAAAGAGTCATCCAGCCTTCAATAAAATTTTCTGATCTTCCTACAATTGACTTAGTTCTTATTAGCCATAATCACTATGATCATCTGGATCTTCCAACACTTAAGAAGCTCAGTGATAAATTTTCTCCAACAGTTCTTGTGGGACTTGGAAATAGGGAACTTTTAAAGTCTGAAGGTATAAGTAATGTTTATGAATTAGATTGGTGGGATAAATTCGACTTTAAAGGAATTCCTATTCATTTTACTCCGGTTCAACATTGGTCTGCTAGAGGTCCTTTTGATAAACGAAAAACACTGTGGGGAGGATTTTATATTGAGGGAAAGAAAAAGATCTTTTTTGCAGGTGATACAGGATACGGAAAAGTTTTTAAAATGATTAATGAAAAATATGGAGATATGGATATAGGTCTTATTCCTATAGGAGCTTACGCTCCCAGATGGTTTATGAAAGATGCACATGTTAATCCTGAAGAAGCCCTTAAAATATTTAATGATTTAAAACTAAAAAAAGCTTTTGGAATTCACTTTGGTACATTTAAAGATTTAACAGATGAGCCCAGAATTAAGCCTATTAAGGATCTAAAGATTGCTCTTGAAGTATTAGGAATGGATGAAGGTGACTTTATTGCACCAGATTTTGGAAGAGAGTATAGCTATGATTAGGTTAATTTTGCCCATAATAAAAGATTAAAACTCTAGAGTATTTTTAATATATAATGTTATTAATATTAAATTACAAAGGACGCTTTATGAAAAAAATTGTATTGGTTTTATGCATCTCACTTTTCTCGGCATATTCTTTTTCTGCTGATGAAAAGAAAGTACATGAGCATAAGAAAGAAAACTCTCACTTTAAACACAAAGGTCATGATCACGAAAAACATCATCATGGGCACCACGAAAAACATCCTCATGATCATAAAAAAGGATGTGGCCATAAGTCTGAAAAGCATAGCGGTCATACAGACTATGAACATGGAAAACATCACCATCACCAAATGGAAGGGCATACACATGATTGTGAAGGTCCTCATAAGAAAAAAGATAAATAAGTTTAATATTTTGTTCCGATTCCTTAAAAATAATCGGAATTTACTTTCTAAGAAAAAGTATACTCTAGACTTCATCAATATTACTTTGTTGAAGTTAAGATCTCGAAATTACTAGCCGCCTTAAGAGCCTATATAAGTTTTAGGCTTTTTTTTTACTTAAAATACTATATGCTCATTAATGAAATTATTAAAAATTTTAGGAGATATAGATGAAAGTTAAAGCTGCTGTTGCATGGGGTCCAAATGAGCCACTTAAGATTGAAGAAGTAGATTTAGAAGGACCAAAAAAAGGTGAAGTTCTAATTAAAGTTGTAGCGACTGGTGTTTGTCATACAGATGCCTATACTCTATCTGGTGAGGATCCAGAAGGACTATTTCCAGTTATTCTTGGTCATGAAGGTGGTGGAATTGTTACTGAAATTGGAGAGGGTGTAACAACACTTCAAATTGGTGATCATGTTATTCCTTTATACACTCCAGAGTGCGGTGATTGTAAATTCTGTAAATCTGGAAAAACTAATCTCTGTCAAAGAATTAGAGAGACTCAAGGTAGAGGTTTAATGCCTGATGGAACAAGCCGTTTTTCAAAAGATGGAAAACAAATTTTTCATTATATGGGAACTTCAACTTTTGCTGAATACACAGTTGTTCCAGAAATTTCACTCGCTAAAATAAGTAAAGAAGCTCCGCTAGATAAAGTTTGTCTTCTAGGTTGTGGTGTAACAACTGGAATTGGAGCCGTTTTAAATACTGCCAAAGTCGAAGAGGGAGCTACAATTGCGGTTTTCGGTCTTGGTGGAATAGGTCTATCTGTCGTGCAGGGAGCTAAGATGGCAAAAGCCGGAAGAATTGTATGTATTGATATCAATGAAGATAAATTTGAGATGGCCAAGAAGTTTGGTGCTACAGATTGTATAAATCCAAAGAACTTTGATAAACCAATTCAAGATGTAATCGTTGAACTTACTGAAGGTGGAGTTGATTATTCATTCGAATGTATTGGAAATGTAGATCTAATGAGAGCCGCCTTAGAGTGTTGTCATAAAGGGTGGGGAGAATCAATTATCATTGGTGTCGCTGGAGCTGGAAAAGAAATCAGTACAAGACCCTTTCAGCTTGTTACAGGAAGAGTATGGAAAGGTAGTGCCTTTGGTGGAGTGAAGGGGAGAACAGAGCTTCCGGGCTATGTAGATCAATACATGTCTGGTGAAATTAATCTTGATGATCTTGTTACATTTGAATTACCTCTTGAAAAAATTAATGAAGCGTTTGATTTAATGCATGAAGGTAAAAGTATCCGTACTGTTATTAAATTCTAGGAAATATATGAATATCGAAATATTAAAAAAGAATAAAACCTTTGATGGGAACACTGTTATCTATGAACACCAGTCAGAGATAACTAAGACTCCCATGAGGTTTTCGGCCTTCTTACCTAAAAGTGAGAAGATTGATAGTGCTATTATTTGGCTTTCTGGCCTTACTTGTACAGAAGAGAACTTCATATTAAAATCAGGAGTTCAAAGCTACTTACAAAATACGAACACAATGATTATTTGCCCAGATACTTCTCCTCGAGGATTAGATTTAAAAGGTGAACATGACTCTTACGACTTTGGTAGTGGTGCTGGATTCTATCTAAATGCCACAACTGAAGGGTATAAAGATCATTATAAAATGTATGATTATATCTCAATTGAATTAGTCTCGATCTTAAAAAAATATTTTAAGGTAGATCGGTTTTCTATCTCTGGTCATTCAATGGGGGGCCACGGTGCTTTAATCTTAGGTCTAAGAGAAAAAGAATTGTTTAAGTCAGTATCAGCTTTCTCACCAATAACAAATCCTACGAAATGCACTTGGGGGAAAAAAGCTCTTGAAGGATACTTAGGAGAGTTAGGAGAAGCTGCAAATAAATATGATGCAACTGAAATTTTAAAAAATGGTAGTGTAAGATCAGACTTAATCCTTATTGATCAAGGACTAGATGACGAATTCTATCCAGAGCAGCTATTAACTAAAAATCTTGAAAGTGTCGCTAAAGAAGTTGGTCAGGATTTAAAACTTAATTACCGAGAGGGTTATGATCATAGTTTTTTCTTTATTTTAACTTTTATAGAAGATCATATTAAATTTCATCTTAAGCATTTACAAAACTAATCTTCAGCTAGGCTGCATTTTTGTTTATAAGAATAGAAACAAGTTGCCATAATAATTGGAATTCCTGAGTAAAGCATAAAATGAATTATAGTCATTTCTTGAAACCATATAAGATTAATCATAAATACGCAGAGTATACTGATCGAAGAGAAAGTATTTAGTTTACTCCCAATTTCTATAGCCTCTATCTTCTCTCACATCCATTTCCTGTAGAGACTTTGGAAGCCAGTTTAACATGAAGAAAATAAGGATTAAGTTTGTTGCTCCAATTTTTTCCAACTAAATTCTAATTGAATTACTTTATAATTAATATCGGCCACAATTATAATTTCTGAGTACGAAAGATCTTAAATTACAAAGATTTTTTAAGTGATTCTATAAAACTACCCACAACTTTTTTTGTCTCTTCACTTGACCACTGTTTTTTTACAATTAGGTCAAAGTCAAAAGATTCTTTAGATGAGTATGCATTTATAAAGGGTGCTCTAAGTTGTAATTTCGTTTTTTTAAAAGTCTCATTCGGAATTGATCCTAATTTTACAGCATAATTGAATGCAGTCTCTTGTAACTGTTCAGCACTAACGATTTCATCTATTAGGCCAAGCTTTTTAGCATCTTCTGCATTATATCCTTTAGCAAAATAAAAAACTTCTTGAAGCTTATTTTGTGGAATTACAAAACGCATGATCTCTAAAGGAGTCATTGGAAAAGAAAGACCAACCGCTAGTTCAGTGATACCAATCTTAGCTCTTCCTGCTGCGAGAACTTTATAGTCACATGCTGAACTGATAATGCACCCACCAGCAAGTGCATGACCGTTTATTGCACCAATTAAAGGTTTATTAAATTCAAATAAAGTTTTAAAACAACAAGATAAAGCATCCATGAATTCTGATAAGGCTTCATCACCATTCGTGAAAGTTTTCTTTAAATCAACTCCAGCACAAAAAGAATTACCTGCCCCAGTGATAACAACTGATTTACACTCGTCCCTAGATAGATCTTTAAAACACTGTTCTATTTCTTGAAGGAAAGTTGTATCAAGCACATTAACCTTCCCATTTTCAAGAGTTACAACCATTACTTCATTCTTACGTTCTAGATGAATCATTATTACCTTTTTTTATTATATTAAAACCTATGGAAAGAGATAAGTCACTGTAAATCCGTAGAGTCTAATTGATATTTATCAATTTCAGGTGAATTCACTAGTGTTAATTTTTTATCACACTAATCAATACGGAGTAAGTATGAAGTTTATAGTCATTTGGGCATTTATGGTTCTTAGTTGCAACTCAGAGGCAACTATAAGGGATAACAAAAAGTTTTGTAACGACTTAGTCAAAATGAATACTAATAAGACTCCAGCGTTATCTACGCTATCAATTGTTAAGGCAATCTTCTTTCCAGCTAAACTAGTATTTTTGGAACAAGATAGAGCAAGTAATGATGAATTTACAAAAGCGGGTAGAAACAACCATGTTATCTTAAATTTAATGAAGTCTGAGGATGCTAAAAAAGTAGACTCTATCAAAAATGAATTAACTCTTTATAAAGAGATTAAAACAGAAATTAAGAATAATCATTTTGCTAAAAAAGTAGTTCTAGTTAAATCTGAGATTTCTTGCATGAAATTACTAGAAACTGAAAGTAAACAGTATGAAGATTTTTTAGCTTTATCTGATAAGTTGAATGAATATAAAAAGTATCAAAGCATATTTGAAAGAGTGGAAACACAAAAATATGCTCTAAAGAGTATTACAAAACTTATTAAGAGAAAATGGAATGTTCATTCTCTTTTAACTGCAAAGTCACTTGATAATGTGTTTAACTCTAATCCAGAACAGATTATTCTAATTACACATGCCACAAATGAAGGTGTGATTATAAATGCAAATAACAGGGTTCTTCCGGCCAGTAGTTTTAAAAACACTCCAACAAACCTTAGGAAATTAAGTGTTTTTAGTTGTTACTCAGACAAAGTTAAAAAAACATATCATATTCAAGAAATGCTAGATAAGAAACGCTTTGATTTTGTTTATCCTATTATCCAACTTAAATATAAAAAGACCTTTGAAAATACAACACCAATCTTAGGCATAAAAGCATTAGCGACATTTCATAAAAATTTAATCTATATGCCAAAGAGAAAGCTTGAGAAAAAATGCTCAATAAACTTTAGTCATAACGTAAGTGATTATTACTTAACCGTTGCTATAAATAATAATATAGTAGGTCTTCTAACAGATCGAAAAATAAAAATTTATTGTGATCTTTTAAAGATTGAGAATATTATAACGTTGCTTAAATCTAATAAGAAAAAGATTCAACAATTAGATATTGAAAACCTACTTCCAAGAGTTTTTTTAGTTGAAGAAGAAAACAAAACAAAAGAATACGAATTTAAACATTACTTTAGAAAGGGAATGTACTTTAGTTCCAAATCTAAGTTATAAGGAGAGATTATGACAAAAGTTAGAAATTTATTTTTAGCAGTGAGTTTAGTTTTAGCATCAAACATGGTTACAGCAAGTAAAGCAAATGCAGGATTATTATTAGCACCTGCCACAGGTGGATTATCTGCAGTAATGGTTGTAGGTCAAGGTGTAATTATTGGCGCAACTGGAGCTAAGTTTTTAGGTGTTATAGGCTATATGGACACAATTAAAATTTGGGGATTAGGTTTAATTCTTATTGCTTTAGATGAAGAAGTTGAAAATAATATATCTTCAACTCTAGCAGCTAGGTATCCAACGATTGCTGATCAATCTATTTTTGAAGAACTTTCTGAACTAGTAGTTAATTCAAATGACATCACAGAATACAAATACGGCGTTTTAGATATTAAAGCTGATGAAACTTCTGTAAGAGAGGTTTTAGAAAGACTTGATACAACTGGAATTGAAAGGAAAATTGAAGAATTAGTGATTGATTTAATTTAATTATAAACGTATAGGGTACTAAATGGAATTCTTTTATTTAGTACCTTATAGATCATTACTCTTTATTAATCTATTTAGAGTAGAAGGGTTTACACCAATAAACATGGCTATCTCTTGTTGAGAAACTCTATCAAATAAATCAAGATTCGTCTTTTTAAACCTTAAATATCTATCTTTTGCATCGAACATTAAAAGTTCTTTTTCTCGATCATATTTCACTAAGAAACTTTCTTGTAAAATATATCTTCCCAGTCTTTCCCATGATCTATCTTTATCATAAAGCTTTTCTACATCGTTATAGCTACATGTTAAAAATGTAACATGTTCAATGGCCTTAATTGCAAAAGCTGATGGTTCTTTGAGTAAGCCTGAATTGTATTCGAATACAATATCATTTTCCTTTCTGAAGGATTGAATATATTCTTTCCCGTCAAAAGTATTCAATGCCACTTTTGCTAAACCTTCCAAAATAAAACCAAACATTGGATTTAAATCACCTGGGTTAACAAGATATTCATTTTTTTTGTATGTTTTAATACTAAAGTTACTTACAAGTTCTAGGATTTCTTCTTCTGGGAAATTTAATCCAAACTTATCAAAGTAATTTCTAAGATATTTTTCTTTTATGTCCATAGCGAAATTCTACAAATAAAGAAACGCAGTTGGCAATATATGTTTCATCAAAGCAATTAAGAGACCTTTTTGTGGCAATAAAAAACAAAATCAAATAGGGAGGAAATTCTAAGTTACCGAAACTAAAGCTTATATTTCACTCTTATGACCTCTTCTAATATATTGGTTTAAAATATATTATGTTAAGATTCTTAGCTCTTTTAATGATGCTCCCTCTCGTTTCTTGTAATGATGCCAGTACAGCTGGAAGAACTGCTACTTATGGAAGTAATAAGTATGGTTCGGTATCACCTTATATTAGAAGTTTTGATAGCCATTATTTTCTGTTTAAAGGTGGAAACTTACCGATTAATGATCTGAAAATAACGATGACCAATTCTTTGAATAACTCTCAAGCAATTGGAACTTGTTACTCTGTTAGTAAGGAAATTAAAATATTAGAAAGCTATTGGAATGGCGCCAGTGAATCTCAAAAGAGATTACTTATTTACCACGAACTTGCCCATTGTTATTTGAATAGACCTCATAAGAATAAGCTTATTAATGGAGTTCCTGTTAGCATTATGTACCCAAGTAGTCTTCATGGGTCTAATTTCAAAGCATTTGAGTCAATGTATATAGAAGAACTGTTTACTAATGATTCAACAAATATTGAAAGAACCTTAGCAAGTTACTCTTCATCTTTTCCCCGAATTTTAGAGAGTAAAACTGATACATAT
>Ga0209712_10004363_pt1 | contig 11264 bp, 7 predicted proteins | sample ArcOceMetagenome_FD_187443 | JGI IMG/M metagenome (GOLD analysis project Ga0209712, IMG submission 187443) | Marine eukaryotic phytoplankton communities from Arctic Ocean - Arctic Ocean - Greenland ARC118M Metagenome (SPAdes) (version 2) | ecosystem: Environmental > Aquatic > Marine > Oceanic...
TCTTCTTCTTTCTTGCCTGCTGCACAGTTGCTAGGATAGCGGGGTCGGTTGGGGCTGGGTCTAGTGATTTCTCGAAGCATATTGATAATTGGTTCAATATTTTTGATTGATTGCCTTTGTGTGTGCAGAGGTCAAATAATATGAATACAGAAGATCCAACTGATGCTAACAATGTTGAGGAGGGGAGATTTGATTTGAATTCCTGATCTTGATGGGTATAGGCCATTCAAATCCCAGGCGCATCCGTGTCGGATTCGTAGGAATTTGGCACTCTTATCTTGATAACGGTCGTATATTCAATATCTATCGCATAACCTAATGAATGGTTTTATTAGAGAGGGTTCTTTTTAGTAAAAAATGAAGATCTCAAAGTCTAAATCTCCAATCTTGCTAGTTGCCAGAGTAATACGTAATACCAAGTGGTAATACCCTTGTCACCTCTGTGGGTTCATATTATACACCGCTCCTGACAGAACATTCACTGCATTTACAATATACATAACATGAGCGCCGCGCAATTTCTTCACAGCGATCTCTGCGGGATTGAGTTGATTGCCCTTGTTTGTAGAGGACATGGTTTGATAGCAAGAATTTTGAAGCTTTCGAATGAAATCCCTGCTTGTTTTTGCCATGATTATATTCAACAACATCGGAATGTTGCATCTCTGAAAGAAGACGAACGAAAGAGTTCATTATCATCAATGTGGAAGAAAATATCCACAAAGAAATCCGTGAAGAAAGTAATGCGAAGGCAAGTGGCATCATACTCGCAAAGTGGAGGTGTAATCACAAATGACCATGTGTCAACACCGCAGAACTCTTTAGGCTGTGATTCATCTGCGAGCGACGAGAGGTACATATCCATCCTCATAGACTTTGCATATCTTGGAGATCCTGAAAAATATGATTCGCATTCGCATGTACTGCGCGACGAGGAGACTGAAGAAGAACAAAGGAAAAAGATTACAGACCAAGAACATCTAGAGGGTGCTTTCATTGCAGAGTTTGAGAACAATCTGAACGAATTCCATCAACTTTTTAGTGATGTCCTACTGTATTACCTAGATATATGCATCTTTGCAGACAAGTTAGAAAGCTGCCACTATGTTCAATATAATATTGGATCACTTTTGCAACATGGACAAGGAAAACAACTTCTAGTGGAAACAATCTACCTATACGGAAGTGCATTGATCGCTATCGAAATGTACATTCCTGGAACAATCAGAGAGCGTTTATTAATTGCACATCAGCGCTACTGCAAAAACGAAACTACTGCATCTAAAGGTGTTACTCCGTCGAATTTGCAGGCTCCCGTAAACAATTTTGAACAGTTATGCAAACTTTTCCAAAGGACAGATAGGGAATGTATTCAAGATGAAATGCCGATTATACCTACGCACTTTCTTGACAGAATGGGCATTTTACCATCGCTGTTGGAACAGGTGATTCATGCTCTCATGACGCACGATATGTACGAAGATAAGGTTTCATTCCCATCCTTCAAGCACCGAACAGCGCGGCTTTCGAAGCAAGCTTCCAACATTTTTGTCATTCTTCAATTCCATCCAAAAATGATGGCTCAATCAGACCTGATGCGCCAAGTGGTGGATAGATTCTTTGGAGACAATTGGGTCATCCCTTTATATAATGGGGAGCTGGTGGATCTATCAATAGAATGGAGTGTACAGCTTCATGCACTTAAAGCGCTAGAAAATGCACTCCCCGAGAGCAAGATTTGTTCCTTGGAGGAAACAAATGCGAGGCAAATGATGCTATGGACAGAAGAAATAAAGAGATATCTCGATCAGAATACCTTGACAGACTTGTATGTCCTAGAGCATTTGGAAAAATTGTATGATTGTGCAAGGAATGCAAACGTCGCTTTAAGATGGCGAATTTTGCATCGAAAGTCAACATTCACTATTCCACACAAAAAGAGCCCAAGAGGTGCATCATCAACGGTACCGATAGACGAAAGAGATGTAGTCGAATTGATTCTTCTTTTATCGCAATTTGAAGCAAGGTTGAAAAAATGTTGCAGCCGTCTTGTCAAAGATAAAGATTCGTTATGGGAACAATTTCGTCGAAATTCTGTTACACGCATGGGGCAAATGAGCAATCATTTTCTGGGGAAAGATAGTCTTGCAACTATTGACACGAATACAGATCTAGGGGGTTGGTTCAATAACATGTCATTGGAAATTGACGCACTAGAATTCACGAAGTCAGGTCAGGACATTCAATTTTACATGGAATCTTTGACTGACATCGGAAGACTCGATCAAATTGATAGCAACGCTCAGGCAAAACAGATCATTTTGGAGACAAAGCTTGATCTCTTACGCATGGCAAAATGTGAAGATGTAAAAGAGGATGCTCTTGTTATACTCGATAGCATCGCGGATGCCGGATATGCTAGGGTCAGTATTGAGTTTTTCCTACCGATTCTCCATTTTCAATCTCTCAAAGATCCTAAAAGCGTAGGACTGCTTCGCCCCTTCTTCATCAAGATTGCAAGCTTCCTAAGAACTATTAGCAATGATTGTCCAACGCGAGTGAAAGATATAGCCTTGGCAAAATCATACCATTCAAGTGCTATGCTCGCATTTGCGAAGGCAGTCCTCGACGTGATACCTGTATCAATCTTTTCAACTTATTCAGTGATCGTGAACTCCAATCAAAAAAGCCTTGCGCGCCTACCCACTAAGATCAACGTCAACTCTCTTGCAGATCACTCCTTTTTCGGCGACCGTCACAAGCTCGCAAAATTGACGTATGACGTATCAATTTTAACGAAAGGTAAGAAGTTGAATCCTGTCCTTCATTGACAAGTGTAGATAGATCTCAGATAGCCAATGTTCTAATCTCTTATTCATGTAGGAATAATCGATATGAAAGAAACTATGATTGGAGATCTAAAAATGAACCCGCAGCAACTTCTAGAAGAAGGTCTCCGCAAAGAACTTGTACGACAACTGTCTTTTGCAATGCACGACCATTTACAATTTTCAATGGCATCGGAGAGGAGTACAAAATCTCTTCAATCAAGACACAAGGTTTTCCTGAACAACCTCAGCCTCTTGTCACGACGGATGGAAGGCTTTCAAAGCGCAATTATATGGCTTCAAGACTATTTACGGATTGACGGGCTGCTTATTTATTTGCAAGAATCAACTAGAGTAATTTGGTACAGTACCAAGTGAGTTGATGGGTGGTTTTCTCTCCTTTCATTTTGCCCATCTTAGCATTTTGAACCAGATCTCAAAACTTCTTTCTATTTCTTTGTTCAAAGTATTGAGATTAACAATGAATTAAAAGCACGACCATTGCCCCTGTCTTCGGCTCCGATTCCACGGCACCCAAGAACCGAGGAGGATCCGAAATCCAGCACTTTCATGGGAAGGACATTGTCTGCAATCACCAGCATGCTAGACCCCAAAATTATGTCGTACAGTAGAGCACTTGATGGATGGTTCTTTCGGCAAAGCTTTGAGACTGCACTTGACGTGAAGGTAGTCGCCCTGATTCGCAAATCTATTGGTGTACAAGGCATCATTGCAATGGAATACCTCATGAGCCATAAAGTCTCCATGGAGCTAGACAGCTTTTACCAATTTTATGACAATGCGCTAGTCAATTATGGAGTTATGCTTGAGAAATTTAGAGATGGCGTCTTTCCAGAATGGCAAGTGCCAAAATATGGCGTACTATTCTATTCATCGGCTGTATCAAAGGTGACGAAGCTTATGGTCCCTCTAGCCACATTTTTCAGCCGCACGGGAAAGCTTCAACTATTGAGGAGAATGATGCGCACTGAATTGCGTCTAGGAGGCAGAATTGATGCTGAAGAATTACTGCAAGCATCGCTCGTCACAAATGCAGAGATTTTATCACTCGTACAAGAAGAAGGAAAGAACCTGGTTTTAGACGACTACACACGTGACCTGATCAATACCAGCTGTCACCTGCACCAGGCATTAGGTGAAGGAGATCCTATTTCAACACAATTTTCTAAAACAAATGCATTGGAAGGACTGCCGAGCCTTCTTACACTTTTTGTGCTTCACTACGCGCCCAAAGTTTCCTACGATATGAATTTTCAGGCTCTCAATGGCAGAGATGACGAATCATTTGATGGTTGGGTTGTGGCCACTGGTTTAGGAACTGTCTTGCGACAGTTCAATCCTGCTTATACCAAGGCTACATTCTCTCTTCTTGGCCAATACGTGAAATGTGCCTTGGAGGCGTGCTTGATTAAAGCAGAGACAGAGGACTACAGCAGCACGCTTTTGGAGAGGAAGAAAACTATGAACGTCATTACCTTCATGAAACATGTCAGAGATGCCACTGATCTTAATCACAACATTCTGTATGACTATATCCCCCTGCACATGGTGGAGATGCTTGGAATCTTGGATGACTGAGGCTTGAGGCTTGAGGCTCCTCCGACAAAATCAAAATCTATTTATTTTCATGTTTTCCTCCTCTCCCTTTTTTCGGTCTTGCAAAAATCAAAATACTAAAACAAAACAAGATGATGCTTGAAGTCAAATGCAACTTCAAACTATGCAACTATGCACTGAACGTTTGAATCGAATCAACCAAGAAAAACACTCCTAAAACATACCTCACGCTATACAAACACTGCAAACATATAGAAGAAAGATATTCATTGACCTGCTTATGTTGTATCGATATTGTATTGAGAGTAAACGCCGTTTTAAAATGGATAAAAGTGTCTACAAAAATTTCCAAGATAGTTAATATGACCTAACGCTTTCCAACCAACTACCCGAATCTCTCAAGGAGGTGTATATTAATCACGATATGTAGTTTGGTGCTATCTTATTAAGTTCGAGTTGTGTTTTAATTGAAGGTAAAAAGGGGTTGATGTTTGTATGGAGCTTTGAATTTTCCAAAATTCTCAAAATGAACGGCTGAGCACTGTGGAGATTTTGCTACAACAGTAACCCTAAGAAACCCTTCTCAATTTGTTGAGAGATTTTCGATTTTCAAGATCGAAAAAAGAACCAAGTCATAGAACCAAGTCATATGACTTGAAAGAAGAAAGAACACTGTAACCTATAATCAGAAACAGGAGGGTTGAGAAACATTCAGAAATACGTATCTTTTTAATTAATGGGTTTTTGCTCAGCATTGAGATGGTTGGCGTCAGAACGATTCAAAACTGTTAAGTACAAAAAACACGGAAGAAACGATTTGATATTCTTCCGGAACATGATGGTGGTAGAGAAATGACGTGGACACACCAAGAAATCGTCACAGCTAAAAGGCCATCTCCAATATGATGTCTGCTGTGTAAAAGGCCTTTAGGTCACAAATTCTCCAATTCTGTTCGCCACCACATCATTATTTCACAATTCTGCATTCTGCATCCACATCCGGAAGAGATTTGAAGAAAGCACGGAAGGAACAACAAAGAAGCCACATAACAGCTCAGAACAACACATATTTCACCTTTTCACACGAAAATCTAATTCTATGTCAAAAGACTGCAGCAGTCCAGCATCAAATTTTGAGCATCGGAAGCCTCCTCCGGTGCTTGCAACTTCCGTAAGCACAGCCCAAATGGGAACACTCCCAATCGCTTCAATTCAGATTCCTCGTCCTGTAGTTGACTTTGACTCTTCGACATCGTTGGATCTTGCGTCAAAACTAGCCGGTGATGTACTAGTGGCATGTACCGTCACATTTGGAGTTTCTCCATTTCTCACTGTGATTGATAAGGCTATCGTTCAAAAGGCTGCAGGTACGCATAACGTCTTACAGTCCAGTGTCGAGAGCATTGTGAACATGGCGAGGAACCCTGGAAGCTATTTGAGGTCTCCAATGTTTATCATGATGTGGGGAGTTTACGCAAGCACATACTGCACAGGTACGTAATTGTCCATGAATTTCCTTGTTTTGATCAGCCCGGATTTTTTTCTAACACAGGTTCTTTTATTTTAGCGAACTGCCTGAAAACAATCATGGAACATCAAGATCATAAGAAATCTCAAGAAGAAAGAGCTAGCAACGACGTTGGAACGTTCGGTGTATTTGTAGCGACCACAGGTGTTAATTCCGCTACATCGATGGTCAAAGATAAATTTTATGCAAGACACTTTGGAAGTTCCACTGCTGCATTAAAAGTACCAAAGGCGACATACTGTTTGTGGGGACTGAGAGATTGTATGGTGATAGGGTCAAGCTTCATTCTTCCTGACATATTTTCCAGTATTCTTTCAGAAAACACTGACATGGACAAGGCAGCAGCTCTTAAGGTATCGCAATTAGCATGTCCGCTTGCAGCTCAATTTGTAAGTCTTCTTTGAAAATGAGTTTTGAACATACACTCCTGTCTGATCAAAAACAAATCTAACCTTTGATTTCCTTCAATGAATAGGTTGCTACTCCTGTGCAGTTATTGGCATTAGATATTTACAATCGACCCCTTCGAAATTTATCACTAGGTGGAGTTATCACAGAACGACTCAGATTTCAAAGAAATAACTTTGCTTCTATAGTAGGAGCTCGTATATCACGAATCTTCCCTGCTTACGGAATAGGTGGTATCGGTAACACCTATTTGAGAGACAAGTGGAGAGATCAGCTCCTTCGAAAGAAATGGTCATGAATTGAATTTTGAAAAACGCATCATAACCTTTCTTTATTTTGCACATTGAGGTTACATCTTATTATTTAAAAATAACAGTAATTTTTAATACCTTCATCTAATGATGGAACTAACTATTCGTCCAGCGATTTTTCAATTCCTCTTCATCACAAACGTGATACCAATCGGGATATGACGCATCATTGCCAGGACTAAGTCTATAATCATAAAACAACTCTTCATTCTCAATATCTCGTGAGGCGACTAGTCCGAATCCATGCATAGAAACCCTTTCCCTATCCATCGCCTGTGGTCCAAACATCATTGGCGGCTTTACATATGAATTCGGAACATACTTTTCCAAACCAGCATCCTTCAAATTCATCCTTTCCATGAAATCAACTATGACAGTACTCGAATTAGGCTCTACTGCAAACGATGGATGGTTCACAATATGTCCAATAGAAAACGCATTAGAATTCTCGTTATCCAGTACTGTGTAAGGTGACTTCCTAGAGTCAACAAGAATGTCATCGTACCGAATTGAGAGTTGATGCTTAGGATCATTCTTGAAAATATTTGAAGCAGCTTTCACGTTGAGCAGATATTCCTTCGGCCAAATCGATCCAGGAAAAAAATTGATCAAGGTACCGGCAGGAGCAAAACCATCAAGGAACACACCACGTCCAGCTGTTGAAATTGTGGATTTAAGTGCCACTGTCGAATATCCGAGGTGATCTCTTATCAATAAAGATTTGGTGAGATTTATTACTTGATAATAACGAATGGATGTGTTGATATCTTCGTTGTCGTTAAGATGATAGCCAAATGAATCGCATTCTCCTTCTGTCAATAATTCTTTGTGTTCTCCTTCGCTCAATGAAGATTCCCATTCATAAAACGTAGACAGAATTTGAATGGCATTCAGCTTCTGTTTCAGATAGGCGCTCTGTTTAGATTTCCCATGAGATGAATTTATCTGCTCTAGTTTCTCAAGAATGCTGGCTTCCTCTCGTAGGAGATGAGGCTTACACGTATTCACTACTGTGTCCTGAATGTCATCAACTTGATTAATCTGAAGCTTTTCATCTACACTCTTGCAAGTTTCCAGTATTTCAATAGCTTGTGGTTGGATAAGCGACTGTACATGGAATCTAAGAGACCGAATCGGCAATTCGTGGGCTTTTGTTTCATTTTCAAGCGAATCAGTTGCCTTATCAAACATATCTTCCAATTGAGACTTATTTGCCTCAGTTGGTGTTAGCGTCTTTTGAACATTCTGAGCAAGTCTCACTTGACGGTATGTGGACGCGAGAGCGATTTTGTAGAGGTCATGCCGTTCCTGGATTTCTCGCGGTGTTTCCGTTTTACGAACGAATGTTTTCCAGACGTTTTTCACTTTAGAAAACGTACTAATACTGCGCGTCATCCCGCTTTGTGCTGAATGCATCAGGATGCAGGATAATAAATAGCAGTTGTGTAGGGTACCACCAGAAGATTTGAACAATTGCATCACGCTAGCTACCGGTACATCACGCATCACGCATCATCATCATCGGTAAATTCAAAATCGGTATCGTCGGAGATCATCATCGGAGGTTCAAAGGTCAGACAGTGATGTTAACCCCATGTCACTTGGGATTTTATTTCAGACGAGTAGTCATAAAACTCCGGTCTCGGCATTTTATGACTAGCAAGTAGCTAATTTACCGGATGATTATCACAAAATGAAATTTCTGCAATGCCATACAGGTAGATTTCTGTGAATGAATCGGAAAGACTGCAGTACATATGCATCAGGTTGATCGAGGTGCTACTCATCTATCTTGAAGAATCTAAACTGATCGTAGGTATATTGGCAGGTTAGATAAGAATGCATAAAAGGATTGACAATGCTGGAAAGGAAACACGGCACCTCTGCGTATACAAAAGATTTATGATACAGACTCGAGAGCTAAATATTGCACCGTCATAACATGAGCTGGTGTCTTTCTCTATAGGCAATAACACACATCTCAAATCACATAAAAAGAAAGAAGAAAAACCTCCAGCACAAAGTGAGAAAACAAGTTTGGAAACTTGAATTGGATGATTGAATATCAAACAAAGTTAAAGACGAACTCGGCCTTTCAGTAGTGCAGACCGATGCCGTGTAAGTAATTTTAATTGGTGCAAACTATTGTGTTCCTGGAGCATTCTTCGTCTTCGTCAGACAATGAATCAAATGCCAGCCCTTTATGGACCGTTGTGCTTGCAATCAATTGCCCTGCGTCCAATCATTTTGAAAAGATGGAGTATTTTCTTGTATTTTTAGTTTAGAAAGCACAGTGATCGATGGTGTAACAATCTCAAATCTCACTCGGTTGGTTGCACACAACTTTCGATCCTCAGGGTTTTATTTAAATGAATCCACCTATGTAATTTTATTGACGGTGACGCCTCTTGAAATCTGTAATCCTCGGTAGCCATGTCTTCGCATCCTACACTTTAAAATTGGGATCAAATATAGCAGATCCAATCTTCTGATTGTCTCCCATTGTTTGGTAAAAAATCAACGAATACCGGTCCTTGTTAGTGGTGTCATAAGGCGCTACCTACGCACAAAGAAAAGCATGAGTACCGCACAATATCTGATATTTGCAAATAAAAGAAACTTGGACGCGGCTAAATGGAACACGGAAACGTGAATCCAAACAGTTGGTACACAAGACGAACTCACCCAGTGTGGAAATCTTCCATCAACCTTTCCTAGTCTATTCTTCGTATTTACATGAGCTACAACTCTCGAGGAGCATTCTACCATTATACCTCCTGTCCCATCATCAAAATCACCAAGAGATAACCCATAAAAAGGTCCAACGTTCTGACGATCAATATGGGGTGAACCTTGAAAATTATGAGTCACAGCCAATGCTGTATATTTCGAAACAAATTCATTATCCACTGAGGCCATGACTGTCTTAGCCATGTCCCAGATTTCTCTGTGAGCATTTAATTTTGCTTCTGCCTTTTGTCGCTTCTTACGCCCCAAAGGCTCCCAAGATTCTGGAGATGTTAAAATCATATAATTGTCAGCACGAATTGAGGTTCGTTCAAGATTCTTTCCCGTCCATTCATCTTTCCACCCTTTCAATAGAATTAGCAGTCTATCCCTCAATGATTTGTCTACCAATGTCCCTGAAGCCCGAACCAGCGTTCGAACCGAGTCTGTGCCTTCGGCCTCCTCAGCATACAATTCCAACAAACGCTCCATGATGTCTGCCCTCGAACATTGTTCAGGAGATGATGCTTTGTCACCGAAATCAGCAACTAGCCGCCTTCGCAGTGACGTTGTAGACCAAGGCTCTAATTGTGATCGCAGGAGAGACGGATCTCGCTCTGCCGCTGATGCACCTACAAAGGCTCCCTCAGGCCTAGGGAAGTTGATAGTCATTTTAATACGCACGGACGGGAGTTCTTCCTGGATCCTTTGTTTCGACTTTAAATGACCCCACTTTTGATTAAACCTGATATCTATCTCTTGGAGGTGTACAAGGGATTGAAGAATACTGCGTGTAATGCTACTTTTGCAATTGTCATTATCGCTTCCCTCGATTATTTCATCAGAGTGGTCAATCAATAGCGTAGCAAGGGAAGAGCGCAACATATTGTGCGATGCGTTGAGTGTTTTGAGATTCGGCAGGTCGCCTAGTGATCTTGGTAACACTGCAAACCAATTTCTAGACAAATCAAGGTGCTCCACATTTGGAATAGACTGTAACGAAGGTAAATTCCACAGTTCATTTCGACTTAGATCGAGATGCACGATAGATAGCAATGGGATATACTCAACTGAGAGCAAATCCAGTGTAAAATCTCTTAGATTCTTCTCGCTCATATCACAGCGAAATCCATCAATCTGTTCTCCGCTCTTCTTTCGAACATCCTCATTTTCCTGCTGGTGCTGATGATTGCTTTCGGCAGGGACGATCATGGAACCATGATTATCCATTGGGACTTCCTTCCGATCATTTAAATGAGGACGAAACTTTATCCGTGCTGCTTTCTCCACCTCTTCCAGTGCCATGACAATTTGATAGCATTGAGATGAGATATTTTCAAGATCACTAGCAATCGGGGCACCACCGCTTGGGCGATGATTACTAAGATCTGTAACCACCTCCAACCCATTGCGAGCTGCTCTTGCCCGAGCTGCTTTTCCTCCCATAGTCGTCTGAGTTCTTGTCGCCATGTTTGTAGTTTAGTTTACTTGCTCTTCAAAAACGACTCCTTCCTTGAAAAATATGTTATGCTGAGCCAGATCTATTCGAACTCTCACATTGCTTTGCTCAAAGAATAATGAAGGGATGAGGTTGGTTGGAGGTTGGAGGTTGGAGGTTAAAGGTTGGAGGTTGGAGGCCAAGGATAGGGTTCCGATAAAAACCGTTTGGACAATGTTGGAACGTTATTTTTTGAATTCAGAATGCAAAAGAAAAGCTACATACCACCAGGGAAGATACAGATTGAAGATGTAAATACTCATAGAACGTATCATAGAACCATAGACCATAGACCATAGACCATAGACCATAGACCATAGACCATAGACCATAGACCATAGACCATAGACCATAGACCATAGACCATAGACCATAGACCATAGACC
>Ga0209712_10004369_pt1 | contig 11253 bp, 5 predicted proteins | sample ArcOceMetagenome_FD_187443 | JGI IMG/M metagenome (GOLD analysis project Ga0209712, IMG submission 187443) | Marine eukaryotic phytoplankton communities from Arctic Ocean - Arctic Ocean - Greenland ARC118M Metagenome (SPAdes) (version 2) | ecosystem: Environmental > Aquatic > Marine > Oceanic...
CAACTTGGGATATTACTGATAATATTGAACGAGATGAAGCGATTAAGGAAGGAGATATGTTTGGATACTCCGTTTCCGTGAGTTTCGATGGATCGACTATTGCCGTTGGAGCTCCTCGCCACAAGGGAAATGGAAACTCCCTTAACAAACTTTCTGGAGCTGTCACTGTCCACAAATACGATGAGAGTCTTAATGAGTGGAATCAACGTGGCGGTGAAATCATTGGAAGGAGTGCGGGAGATCAGTCCGGAACCTCTGTACACCTGTCAGATGACGGCATGGAGGTTGCCATTGGAGCACCCTTCAGTTCCAAGGGAAAGACACAGGCTGGTCGCATTAGCGTTTATCGTTGGGAGGATGCGTGGGAGATCATGGATGTGGACATTGACGGAAAGACAGCGTTCAGCAATCTCGGTTATTCAGTTGCTATCTCTGGCGATGGTGAACAAGTCATTGGAGGTGCACCTATGGAAGGATATGCAACCGTATACCAACTTGCTGAGACTGCATCTCCTACGTCTTCACCCACTCTTCCTCCATCTAAAGGAAAACGTGGCGGGGGAGGCAAGAGGTCCTCCTTTATCCGTGTCATTTTCAACATTGCAATAGCCGGACTTGTGATGTTTGCAATTGTCAAAATCATTATGGTTATTCGTCACAGACGCAGTTTGGCAACATTTCAACCTACCGCAGTAAATGATTTGGAAATGGAAATGGAAATGACGCCTAATGGCGTTCCAGCTGAAGGAGAAACCCGTGATATAATTTAAAGGATCGCTCGTGACTAATGGCTGCACCTGGGTCGCAAACGGTGTAGTAATGGTTGCGACGTTAAAGTTGGCTAATTTACATTGCGTCCTTTTCAGTTAAAAATACATAAATCAACAATACATAAAAATCTATTTTGAATTTCCTTTCATTCGTAACGTCGTCGCGGTGTTCCTTTTCAAAGACTAATTGGTGCATATTTCTGAACTCCCATTCTGAACACTTGGTCTTCAACGCGAAGGAAGAGGGCATGGACACGTGACGGACGCACCGCCACCAGCATGATCAAAAGCAGAATAATGATTTGAAAAGTAATAATCTTGCTACTTTTTACAAATAAGCAATTACAAACACAATACTATTCAATGCAGTGCAACAATAAATACAGCAATACAATATGACTTCATAAGCAACCGATGAAAAATGGCTAATTCTTAGGTTAGACGTTTTTTTCAACGTACTCCAGCCGCGCGGTCGTGGAAAAAAGAAAAATAACACATCAGATTTATAAAGAAATTATAATCACAATGACTGTCATAAACCTATTTTGATGTAAAAAAGAACTTCAGCGATCAGTTTCTAATCCGTTGAGATTTTTTTAATCCGTTGAGATGTTCATAGGCTCTTCAAAAGTCACATTTTGGTTTCATCCAAGAAAATTCTTAGTTACAAAAAAAGGAACGACAACAAACATGGCGTCAAGTGTGCTTAGAGGGCAAACAGCTCTGTGTAAGCTTCCATCTGCCCCACATATCAGCGAATCTGAAGAGGAAACGATTACTACGTACAGCCTACCCGTGCAGTTGAAGATAGGGAATAATGTTCAAAGAAAGGGAACTGCCTCAGGTGTTCTAGGAAGTGGTATGGATGTGTTTAAGGTATCCAAGGTAAGTTTGACTGCTGTGATTATATTTCTACTTCTTCTATTGGATCTGGATCTGGATGCTCATCCGCTATATTCCCATGCTTTCCTTCTCCAATATCGAACATAATTAGGCTGGAAAAAGACAACAGCGTCGTGTAGCAATTTCAACTGACAACCGTAAACTCCTCATCAGTTCCAACGCTGGTGGTGGTATTATGGGAAGATTCAAAAAGAACAGCGCGGTTGAACCTTTCAAAGGCAACGATTCTTTCAGAAAAATTGAGATTAGTTCAATTGATCAGATTATTCGCGGCCAGATAACTGATAAATTTGTGAAACAAAAGTGAGTTTGTGGGGAAAATCTCAACGGAAGATCACGCATATCGTGTTTTAACTCAATTCAACTCTCTCCCTTACTTATTTCCAGGCCGAAGGAACTTTCTTCAACCCAAATGATGCCTGTCCCTGAGGATAAATTGTCCCTCAGTATTATATTTCGCATTAGCTCTGCTGCAACCGACCGTCTTGTTCAAGAAGAGGATCTCGAAGTTGTTAAAGATTCCACAAATCAAATGGCAACTCTTGATCTTGTCATCCCGTCACACAATGATTACGAGCTTTTTGTGAGCACTGTGCGAAATCTAATGACGTTGAATAAAAAGTTCGCTAGCTCAATGAACCGCGATATTCTTTTGCTTCAGTATCATTGGATGGAGATTGGAAAGCAATGCAATGAAAAGATTAGCCAGTCCGAATGGACTGCAATTTGCTGTGATAGACTCTCTACAGATATTGGAAGAAACGCTGTTGTTTCCATGTTCCGTAAATATTGCAAGGCTACGAAGACAAATCCTGATGTTGGGATTTCTTTGCGAAACGCGGTGGGTCTTCTCGAACATACTCGTACGCTCTCGCTTCTCTTGAATTCTGCATCTGATCCTTCTAATGGAGTGTGGGATCTCCTTTCTGGGAGTGGGAAGGGAACACAGACACTTGGAACTAGTCACTTCTTGCCAAACAATGATGATAGCCACGTCTTAGATTTTGACGATGATGCTACTGTTGGAAGCACTTGCACTTTTCTTGTGGAGAAAGCAAAGGTACGAAAGCCTTCGAAGAAGAATGTTTCGGAAGAGTATGTCTCGGCGAAGGCTTTTCTTCGTTTCCTCCAAGAAGAACAGAAAGATTCAAATGCCACCCTTAAAGATGTGAGAAGCATTTTTGAGAGACTGAATGCACAGACCTATGCATCTCAACTTGGTACAGATTGCATTCATAGATCATCCGTGGATTCTTCTTTTTCAAAGGATTACATCACCAAAACTGTATTTATCAACTATCTTCGATCTGACGCAAATGATGTGTTTGACCCAGTTCGTGGCGAAGAAGAACACGATGATATGAACCAGCCTTTGTCGTCATATTGGATCAATGCGAGCCATAACACATTTCTTAAAGGCGCCTTGCCCAAGATGAAGCAGCAAATAAATGAAAGAAACTCTGTACTCGATGTAAGTATGTACATCGATGCACTTAACCGTGGTTGTCGTTGTTTAGAAGCTGACGTGTGGGACGGGGTGTCAACCCAGAAAGGATCGCCGGTTGTCCGCTTTGATGAACCAGTTAATGGAGGTTCTGGAAATTCCTCCAAGCAGGGCATTCTTTTTGCTGACGTTATCAAGGCTCTGCATTCATTTCTCGTAGCAGAACGAAACTGTCTGCCCGTCATTCTCATTATTGAAGCGCATTGCAGTGTCAGTGCTCAAGATGAAATGTCCCAGATCATGCGTTCAATCTTGGGTAACGAAGATATGCTCTTCATCCCCAATGAAAGCGATCTAAAAAATGGAAACCTTCCCAGCCCAAACGAACTGCGTGGCAAGTTAGTGATCAAGTCTAAGATTCTTGCCCGAGGAGGATCGCATGCGCTTTGTGACGACTTTGACCATTACAATGACGTTGACCCTTTCGCTCCCATCTCCGAAGACGCATTTGAGGGCGAAGGATACAATCAAAATGGCGATGCTCTTTTCGTGTCCTCGCTCGATCTCAGCAAAGACAACTCTGAAGTAGTCAAGAAGGCGACAATTATGGCAGATCGTGCGAAGAAAGCTGCAGATGCTGCTGAAGACAAAGCATTTAACGTCAATGTGAAAATGAACCGTGCCCAGGAGTTTACGGACAGAATGCTGGAGAAGGCTGGAATAACATCCGAGTTTGCAAGAAGGAAACTTAAGAAGCGATCCGACGCTGGTGCTCTCAGTGTCGTTACTCTCAGTGTCGTTAACGAGGACGAGGTGGCTCACGACGAGTCTTCTGTTTCTGTTGAAACGAAAGCTAAATCTGATCAAGGTAGCACAAAATGTGCCGATTCTAATGACTCGGGCGACGAAGAAGATACCCGTGCATCTGGTTCTGTTGCGTCCGCATCAACAGTGAACACAAAAGAACACACAAGTTTGTTACACAAGTTTCTTAACTGGGCAAATCATTTTGATGGCACTGCATCGGCTGCCGGGACATATTTCGAAGAGGAAGATCGCGAAGCAGCACAAAGTTTGGCACATTCAAATTCAAGCGATGACTCCAGGGATGGTAATGGTGTCGACGAATATGAGTTCGATTTCGACTTTGATATTGCTGTGGACGACTTTCATCCGAAAAATTTGATGAGGGAGTTCAAGGCAGCCTATCAGGATTTGAAAGATCGCAGAGACGAAAAGGAAGATATGTATCGCAGAGCTGAAGAGTTCCAATTGCAAAAAAGAAGTATTTCAAATGTGAATAGAAAGTTGGAGCTCCAAAGTAACGAAAGCGCAGATGGAGGAGTTGAAGTTCAACATTTCTATTCGAGTACTGTTGACTTTGCTTTGATGGAATACAAAGAAGCCGAAGAAGGCGTAGAGAAAGCATCCAGAGTGCTTGGTGTAGGAACCACTATCTTCAACAAGCGTCAGCAAGAATACGAAAGAATGAAACCAATAGAGAGATTTTGCGCTGCTCACGATGAGATTGAACAATTGATAGAAAAGAAGAGACAAGGAGAGACTAGCGCCTCGACTGCTAGATCCGAGTATCAGATTAGTGAGGAAAGGGCAGTCGAGACAGCAGAAAATGTCGAGAAAGCTCGCACGCAGCGCGAAGAAGCACACGCTGCCGAACAAGAGATGACAGAGAAGAAGTTTGAAGCGGAAAAGAAACTATCTTCTCTGAAGGAGCAAATTCAGAATTGCCAAAAGTATTCTGCCATGTCGAAGAAAAAATTTGCTGTTGTGATGCAGGAGCACGAAAAAGTAACAGAGGGGATTAAGAACATTGAAGGCAGCCACAAATACAAAGTTGAGAAAAAAGAGGCCAGTAGGGGAGCTCTAAGCGACGGTACTGCGTTGAGAAAACACAGAGCAGAGATTGAGAAGCAGCTGACACTCAACGCCAAAATTCAAGAATCAAGGAAGAAGAAAAACGATGTTGATCAAAAGCTGGGCGAAGCAGAAGTTGAACTTGAAGGGGGTGAGAAAGAGCTGGAGAAATGCGTGGCTTTCACCGCAAAGGCAAAAGAATTCGCTGATAAGTGTGACACCTACTTGGAGCAAATGGAACAATTGGCCGAGGAAGAGAAAGATGCTGCTAAAATGCGAAAACAAGCAAGTGGAAAGGCAGAAGCATCGCTTGTGGATTACGACAAACAAATTCAAGTTCTCGAGAAGGAATCAGATGTCTTGAAAAATAAATTGCCAGATGATTTTGACCACGACGATAGAACAAATAGTTTGAGGAAATGCGGCAAAACCAAACAGAAACTCGACGGAGCAGAGATCAATTTCCGAAATGCACAAGAAACTTATAAGTGGGCTGATAGAAGACTAAAGGAGGCCAATGATACGCTTAACGAGAATTCTGATGCATTATCTAAAGCAAAGAAAGATGCCGAGCAGCTTGAATACCGCATGAATGCGGAAGATGCTCTCAAAGAGGCCGCAATCTCGGTTTACGAGAGTTTAGAAATTGTGAAAGTAGAAGCACAGGCCACAAAGAAGCAAGCCGTAGAACTACGAGCAATTGCAACTTCGAAAGCAACTACAGCTCGTCGTGCACAGGATCAAAATCATCGTCATATAATGGTCAAGGAGATTTCTCCTAAGCTTGCAGACTTGACTCTCCTCGGCAGTTCTAAACTCAGATATTTTGAAGAGAGTTGTCTTCTCCCAGTTAACAACATGCATAGCGTTTCAGAAGGAAAGATGATGCAACTCCTGACAAATGATGCCAGTGATAATGCATATCAGTTTACCGAGTTTAACAAACACCACTTGACTCGCGTGTTTCCGTCAAGGCAAAAGAAACTTCGTCAACATTCGACCAACTTCAATCCTGTCTTACCATGGTCACTGGGTTGTCAGATTGTTGCCATGAATCAACAAGTTTGCGATGCCTTTGTTCTCGTTAACGACGGGCGCTTTCGCGCAAATGGTTCTTGTGGTTACGTTCTTAAGCCCGCTTCCATGCTCAGCAGGATCGACAATAAACATGTTCTCAAGACACCAGCTGCATGGCAATTCAAGATAATGAGTGGCTACAATCTCCCAAAGACTAGAAAGAAGGCATTTGCAGGTTGTGTAAATCCGCGAGTAAGAATCACACTTTATGATGGAGGTGCGACAGACCAAGTTGTGTACATTTCTGAGACAGTAAAGAAGAACGGATTGAATCCAATTTGGGATGAAGAGAAGGGAACCACTTTTGAAAATATCAAAGATCCCGATTCTGCGATTATCATGTTTTCTGTCTGGGACTTCAACGGAGACGGGGCGGAGGATTTCATCGCGGCAGGTGCGGTTCCTCTTTCCTGTATGAGGCAAGGATATCGCAGTGTACCTTTGTTTGACGTGAACCATATGAGATGTGGGGCCCACGCCTTTACATCTCTCTTCATCCATTCCAAGGCACTGTAGAAGACTTCAACGACGAGTCTTCTGTTTTTATGTGGAGTCGTAGTATTAGTGATGAGCCTTCTGTTGTCATATTGGAGGTTCATGTATTCAGCATTTTAAGTGGTATAACAATTTCAAATTACATATTTTTCAATTTTTTATTAAAATACACGTGTACCTCGTACCTGACAATGACGCATTTTCAGAGTGAACTCCGAACCTAGTAGCTACACTTATACTTGCAATACTTGAGCCATATGTCTAAGTCTTTCGAAGGCATTGTAAGGATTGAATAACTGCATTTTTGTATACAGGCAGTCGCATACTGCTTTGACGCTGGCGGCGATGAAAGCGCCCATTCTACATTTCGATCTGATTTTCTATTCCTTTTTAACGTTTCAATGCCCAACAAGAGATGCGGGTTTCTCTCTTGAATTATCGATGCCATTGAAAGTAAATCAAAATGCAAATGGTCACAATATTCTGCAAATGATTCCCAGGTAACAAGTGTATTGAATCTCCAAGGGAGCAAATACTCCAATAGTATGCACAGCGGCCCATCTGCTTCGAGACCCTCTATCATACGATAGCAATCCGTCTGACGAAATAATTGCATGCTCTGCCTCGCTAAAGTGAGCGCAAGCATTTGTTTCAGTCTTGTGAGATACATGACAAAAACAAGATACAAGTCGGCACATCGATACTCCTTTGAAGCACATACATTTGTAGAGAGTGAAGGATAAATCCAAGCTCCTTCACTCCCTATGTGGAGATTATCGGTCTTCGCTGTCGAAGTTGCAGCGTTTCTTGTCATTGCATACGCTACGAATGACAATGCATCCTTCAAGCGTCCGCTATGCATGAGACACGTCGCAAATTGGTGACACCACGATCTTGGACTTGTATGTAAATGCAAATGGCAAAGACGAAGATTGTCTTGCAAAATTGAAGTTGCTTCTACCCAATGTCTCGGCGTGAGATGATCTTGAGCCACCCTTGAAAGCGCATTTGCTAGTTTGAACCTGGCGCACATATAAGTAAATGCCACGGGATGTCTCCTCTTGTTTATATTTCCAACCTGAAATGGGTCACAAAGTAGCATCATGAGATCAGCATTCTGCAGGAGAACTTTAATGTCAGTTCGCAGCTTCTGGAAATTCCGACAATCGTGGTTCGGCTGTGCAGCAGCGCAGGCTTTGCAGCAAAAGTGGAAAGTTCCACAACCTTCTTTGCACACGAGTAAACTGCCGATTTGATTTTTTTTGTTGCGTGTTTTCTCACAAGCATTATTCATGCAGGATAATTCTTTTTCACGTGGATTTGCTCCGTCGTAAAAGTAGATCCTACGTCTAGATCCATCCGACTTGACCTTTTTGGTTTTCGTCATATTTGCACTCAGCCACCCAAACAGAGAAAAGAATTATATTCTAATGATAGTTATAGTTGGTAGTGGTGGGTGGTGTTTCCTGTTTTGGTAGTAAGTACGGGTACGGCGGGTGGGTGGTGGGTGGTCGGTCGATGGACAATGGATAGAATTGGATAGAATAACTTCAAACTGGAGTACAAAGTACTATTGCATTGATAGTTGATAGGTTAAAAGGGACATTTTGAATTTATCCGATTAACCAAACTGTTTTTGCCGAAAACTCCAAAACTCAAAACCGATAAAAACCGATTTCCGATAAAAAAGAACTAAAAGCAGGCAGCAAGTTCCATAATACCTGGTATACGATGGGACTTCTGAAGGGAATCGACCCGCTCCTCACTGCAGATCTACTGCACATATTGCGGTCAATGGGCCATGGTGATAAGTTATGCATCTGTGACTGTAACTTCCCTGCTAGCAGTGTGGCAAAAGAGACTGCTTCGGGCAAACATATAATCCTTACAGTCTCTCTGCCAGAGGCGTTAAAAGCGATATGCAGCATTCTACCTCTTGATTTCTTTGAAACTACTCAGGCGGTCTACATGTCTCCCCAGGATGGCGTTGAAATGCCACCCGCTGGATTAGAAGTAGTGGCGGCACTGAAGGGCGCAATCCATGAGCATTGCCCTGATGCCAAGGTCGAACCTATCGAAAGATTTGCGTTTTACGGTGAAGCAAAAACATGCTTTGCAGTCATCCAAACATTGGAAAGAAGACCCTATGGCAATGCAATCTTGGCAAAAGGATGCGTCGGGCCAGATGGAAAAGATCTAAAGCCATGATGTCACAACCGAAGAATCGATCATCATGGCATCAAGCCAAACGCCCTGGGATCATACACAAACTCATACATAAATTATTTACATATCCACTTTAAAATATGTTTCACTTATTCTATAACAGCAATCACCCCCCCCTGCGATCAATTATTAATATTGTTCAATGAAATAAATGGTTGTTATAAATTCTTATTTACAAATTCAAAAACAAATTAACTTTTTGATTTCGAATTGGATACTCTTTCTGGAGAAACGCAATCGATGCTATGTCGTGACTTCCTCATTTTCTACATTAGTGTCCTCGGCAATTTCTTGAGTCGCACCTTCTTCCCGTTGAAGTATTTGTTCGTGAGGATCATCATTGGAAACAGCGCCACTTCTTCTCACTCCTACAAATGCCCCCCCTAATACTGATTCTACGACAGCTTCTGCAGACCCACGATGACGCAATTCCCTTAGAAGATCGTCTCTTGCATGCTGTGGAAACATGTCAACTAAATGTGATATCGCTATATTCTCTTCCTCCGGTGACATTGGCATTGCTCCTGCTAGCATCAAGAACCGTCTCCACATAGAAGGTTCTTCGACCTGCTGATCTCTCCTATTCGCCACGGGAGGAACAGGATGACCCTGTGCCGCGGTCGGTTGCCCCCCTGGTAGATTAGGAGGATTCATTTCAGCTTCGGCGCCTGAAGGTAAACGGCGCACGACTTCAAAAGAAAAGGCTGGTATAGGCAACCAAGTAGGAAACAAGCCTTCGGTTGAAACTCTAAAGAGTGCTCGTTCGTTTTGTTGGAAATCAATTGGACCTCGGTTCTCTGTTTGATTTCCAACATTTCCTGTGTCTTCGTTTGCCCCTACGGTAGCATGCGCATTTGTTGCATTTGTTTCTGTATTACCAGGAAATGCCGCTTGAGGCATGCCATTATTATTACTATTTGCAGGAATATGGCTTCCATCCACAATTGAACCTCTGCATAATGGGCAACGTGCTGCCTCGAATGAATGTGCACGTTCGACAACCTCGCGTAAGCAGTGTGTGTGATAGAGATGACCACAGCCGACTTTCTTCACATTTCCCATTGCCATGGTACCTAGACAAATGCAGCACACATCACCGGCAGCAGAAGCTTTTGACAGTTCCATATCAGTAGCATCGCAAAAGTAAGAATTAAGATCTCGAGCGATGCGATTGTGATTTCTTCTTTCAGCCACTTTTTTGCCAAAGGCAGATACCGCAGAATGAAGGTGCAAAGCAAGAACTCCATCCACCAAGTTAAATGTAACACCATGAAGCACCCATACATGAATAAAATGGAAAATGGTCACAAGCAAAGCAAATAATTCGAGGATGAAGGCAGTGTACTCAAGCAGCGAGAGGCGCCTGGCGTGCAAAGCATCCTTAATTTCCATTTCATGGTCAAGCCGGCGAGATTGCAACCGAACTTCTTCGTCGAGCTCTACTTCGGAATTATTGTTTCCTATCTCGTCTCGACGTCCTTCGTGTATTTCGATCTGTCTGGTCTCGAGCGCAGTGAGATGTTTTTGATGTTTTTCATCTAGGATCTGTTGTGCATATCGTGCGAGATGCGTGAAAACGTCCAAGGCTAACAATCCACAATCGCAGGTCAGTAATATCAGCATCCCTATTCCAGCGTCGTGGAACAATGCAGCACATGTAGTTGCTGCAGACATGTTACAAATCAGCACGGCAATTAAAAGCCTGAGAACACCTCGATGAGGGGACTGTCCCGATGCTGCCGTATGAGCGGTTGTGATACCAGCAAGATATGAAAGACTTCGCAGAAATGCTAAAAGCGTATACCAGGTCAACAAAATGAGCAGATCCAAAGTATCAGGCTCCACAACTGCCGTTATGAGAAGCAGTTTGAAAAGTAAGTAGCCGCCGAGCCTCTCTCTGCCAGAACGATGCATGCGGTCAGAAGCCGAGGCTCCCACCCCCATACTCATCAATGTTGCATCCTCGACACCTAATTCGTTCCCAGTCATGTCATTGGCCATAATTGTTGCTTCTCCAAGAAAGAAATTTGCAACGATTGAATGGGTTAGATATGTGACGGCGAGGAGCAAGTTGATTATCGTAAAAATCCGAGGCGTCGAAGTCAGTATCTTGTCCACAATTTTTGTTGCCACGTCGCTCAAGTCTTTTTTCCATGCACCAGAGTTTGATTTCGAAGATGCATTAGCTCCAAAATCAAGTAACACTGGGTCAATAAATTTTCTCACTATTTTTGATGCAAGACTCGAATGCTGAGTCGCCTCGCAATCAATGCTGTCCTTTGCATCGACATTCTTCCGATTCTGAAACATTTCCACCCATCGAATCCATGGAGGCAAATTTCCTTCTTTTTCCTTCTGTTTCTCATTATGTTGGGGTCCACGCTGAAATATCCCGAATAAAAAGTTATTATTCTGATCATCCTCTGATATGACCGCGGATGATGTGCTCTTATCCAAGCCTTC
>Ga0209712_10004370_pt1 | contig 11251 bp, 10 predicted proteins | sample ArcOceMetagenome_FD_187443 | JGI IMG/M metagenome (GOLD analysis project Ga0209712, IMG submission 187443) | Marine eukaryotic phytoplankton communities from Arctic Ocean - Arctic Ocean - Greenland ARC118M Metagenome (SPAdes) (version 2) | ecosystem: Environmental > Aquatic > Marine > Oceanic...
AATCAGTAAACGTGCAAACTCATTGTAGTCAGATAGAGCTAATAATTTAGTCTTTACTGTGCCGTCACTTATATCTAATGGCTGCGGTTCGGCAATAATGTCGGGCTCAGGTTGTTCTACTAATGTTTCAGGGATCAGAGTAGTAGGCTGCGCGTCAATCACAGGTTCGACTGTCGGCTCCATAACAACCGGAACTGGCGTTACTATAATTCGTTCAGGTTCGCTGGGCCAAAGTAACACTGCCAAAGCAATTGCCAATATAATTACACCTATAATAAAATGCGGTGCTAAGGATTTTTTCGATTCTTCACTCATTGTTTCCCCGTTAAGCAAATATCTGTGTTAATACTTAGAATTTAGCCTACTTAAAATTCCATCTAAATGATATGCGTAGATTGTAAAATACTGTAACTGTATTCTTATCTAGACTGTTCTTTAAGAGGCTATTAGACTGTAGATGTGCTTTACCTACTTTAAGACGTGTTGGACCAGTATGAATATTATTTTATATGCAGTGCCGTTCTTTTTCCTATTAATTTTTATCGAGCTGTTGTTAGAAAAAAATAAAGGCACCGATTATTATCGTGTTAACGACAGTGTTAATAGCTTAACTGTGGGTGTGTTGAGTAGGATGACGGGTATTATTAAGCAGTTATTCCCGCTAACTATTTATGTCGTGGCTTATGATCATCTGGCTATGTTTCAAATGGAATCGAGCTGGTGGATATGGGTGATTGCGTTTGTACTTTATGATTTTTGCTACTATTGGAAGCACCGCTTTGGCCACGAAATGAATATTTTTTGGGCTGCTCATGTCGTACACCATTCAAGTGAAGAATATAATATGACAACAGCATTACGACAAAGTGGCAGTAGCTTTTTGAGTTGGATTTTTTACTTACCCATGGCGATATTGGGTTTTGAACCCCTTGTATTAATTACAGTCGGCTCTTTAAATCTCATCTATCAATTTTGGGTGCATACTCGGCATATTCCCAAATTGGGATGGTACGAATGGGTGTTTGTGACCCCTTCGAATCACCGTGTACATCATGCGCAAAACCAAATTTATATAGATCGCAATTATGGTGGCGTGTTTATTCTTTGGGATCGGCTGTTTGGTTCTTTCCAAGAAGAATTAGATGCAGAAAAACCTATATATGGTATTCGAAAAGCATTAAAAAGCTGGAATCCCTTGTGGGCCAATATTCATGTTTATTCGCAGTTAATTAAAGACTGTTGGCATGCAAAGCATTGGCAAGATAAGCTACTTATTTGGTTCAAACGCACAGGTTGGCGACCTGCTGATGTCGAACAAAATTATCCTCTAAGTAAGGTTGACCTGACGCAATTTAGGAAATTTGATATTCCGCTGACACTAATCAATAAATTTTATAGTTTAATACAGTATTTATTGGTGGTATTTGTTGGCTTGTCACTGATGATGAACGTTTCTGCCTTTACTCTAACAGAGCAAGTGCTGATGGTATTGTTTGTTCTTTATGGCAGTATTTCTGCTGGATTGGTTTTGGAAAATAACCCCCTAGCTTTATATTTAGAATGGGTGAAATACTCTCTAATTATGGTAACGCTAATGATGTATACCTTACCGGTATGGATTGAATGGGCATTAGGGCTAAGTATAATGTTTAACTGCACATTGTTGTTATTTAAAAGATCAGACATTTTTACTATAACAGTGCCAATGACAGAAGCTAATAATTGAAACCATTATTATGTCGTGTTGAGTTTGAGGGCCTGTGTCATACAACAAGCACACTGTTAATAGTCAAGATACTAATGAGAAGAATAAAAAAATGAATACACAACAATGGGTCTTAGTTTTTTTGACTTTTTCCAGCAGTGCGGCCTTTGCCAAGCAAGCTCCTTTGGTATCTATACCAACGCATGATGCTTTTTTCTCTAGCATCGCGCATTACTGCGACAAAGCCTTTGAAGGAAAAGTTGTGGTTGATAACCAGCCAAGCTCTGCATTCGAAGAAAAATTAGTCATGTTTGTACGCAAGTGCGACCAAGCTGAATTACAGATACCATTCTATGTGGGAGACAATGCGTCGCGTACTTGGATAATTAAAAAAACGGGTAGTGGTCTAAGTCTAAAGCATGATCACCGACTTAAAGATGGTACCGATGACCCTGTGACGATGTATGGTGGGCATACACAGGGCGCAGGTTACAACCAAATCCAATCCTTTCCTGTTGACCAATACTCAAAAGAATTATTTACTCACCAAGGACTACCGCAATCTATTACTAATACTTGGCAAATCTATATTTACCCAGAAATGTTTTCATATCGTCTAGTGCGAGAAGGAAGAGAGTTTAGAGTAGATTTTGATCTAACCAAGCCTATATTACCCCCCCCAGCGCCTTGGGGTTATGAGGATTAGTCAGTCGGTTTTAAGTGCCTAGCTAAATTTTTATAACGTTTCAAATCTGGGGTAGGTGCTGCTTAGGTGTTCTAAAGAAATTGTTGGGTTTTCATTATTTGTGAGGTGACAGGGTATTCGATATGTCTCGAATAGAGGCGGTAAAAAAACAACAAAATAGAACGTTAGGAATATATCCCCGTAGTTATAATCGCACTCTTGTTGTACTTAACTGTATCTTATCTCTTAGTAAAACCTCTATTGAGGGCTACATAACTGATGTTTATAGTTGAACCGATTCACTACCTATGGCGTATTTGATTTATAATAATTGATTTGCTTAGAGCAAGGTTTATGCAACAAACTAAATTTTGGATTAAGGATATTAAATCACAATCTATCTCTGTGGATATGCTAACCGTGTGTTCATACGAGATGAACGTATACTTAGTCAAGCTTACAGTAGGTGGTAACACAGGTTTGGTCTATGAAGGTGAAAGCCCTAAACGTTTTCATAGCTCGCAATTTATCCGCGATGCGTTTGAGGGTTGTAATGTGTTAGCCGCACAAATGTTACACGAATCGCCTTACGACGAGATGATAGGTAATCCTGAGTCTGTGCAACGTGCTTGTACACTGCCTTTTTCTATGGGGCAGCCTTACTAGGTGGTTGTGTTATATAAGACGTTAAAATTTAAAGATCATCTTTAGCATTATGGATAAACAAATACGCATAATACCCCCCCATAACTACCATTATACCTATTCCAATAATAGAGCCCCAAGCCACGGGGTCGTGCAGTATTAAATCCCACATAATGATTCACCTCTGTTAGATAACGTTACAACTGAGGTGATTTTAGGTGATGAACATTAGCCCATATTGATCTAGATCAGCTTTGTTGCAAGGTAATGATTCAGTGTTCAAATGTGAGTGTTAGCAGTTCGACTGAATCGGTAAAACTCAATGTTTGTAGTTTGCCTTTACCTTCAACATTAATGGTATTGACTTGCTCTGGCCAAAGATCACGTAAGGCGTCATGACGGATTGTCATATTGTCTAGTTTGGTCGGTTGTGTGGTTTCTTGATATACCCAGAAAAACTTACCATCTAGTTCGACCCCCACCATTTTTAGTGGCAGGTGTTGCTGAGCACTATCAAACAAATTAAAGCGCTGATGAACATAGTTACCAAACTGGTTTTGAGTCTTTTTTGAGTTAATGATATCCGCGTCTTTACCCAATATTTGCTTTACTGCATGTTCTGCGTCGTGCACCCTAAAGCGGTGCATGATTTCGATATTTTCAGAGCGAGGGTTAAACAAAACAGTGCTAAAAGCGGTTTTTTGCTGATGAGCCGAAACAAAGAACGCTGCAAATAGCAGCGTTCCTACTAACCATTTCGATATGTTATTCATCATTGTCCTGGTTGTCGTCATTATCACCGCCACTGTCTGTTTTTAGCTCAGTTTTGATATCTTGCATGATATCTCGATAAACTTTGGCCTTACGTTTTTTAGACTTATACGCTTCGATACGAGACGGGATAATCTGCCGTGGATAATGATTATTATTAATATCTACATCGGCTGTTTCCCAGCGCGGATCAACAGTGACACTTACCAATTCTTTATCTTTTTCAGTAATAATCATCTTATTAACTGCTTTAGGCGTTCGGCGCCAAATTTCAGCAGGGATATATTGATTTTCTGTGCTGCCATCAGCAAAGGTGAGTTCTAATATAATCGGCATAACCAGACCACCTTTGTTAGAAAACTCCAAAACATAATAGTTTTTGTCTTCTTTTACTGCGCGTTCAAAAGCCACTTTTTCCCAAGGTTTTAAGTCTTTCAAGAATTTATTATATTTGTTACGTTCTTTGTTAGTAACCGTAAAGCGGTCATTTTCGTCATAAAAATCAGTGATATCAGAAAAACGTTCTACCCAAAGCTCTTTACCTTCGGCTTTGTTACGCTCATCGGTAAAAGACATAGGTTTGTCTAGTTCTTCCTGGCGCAAACGATTGAAGTCAATATCAGGATCTTTAGTATCCAAACGTAATTTTGAGATTTTATCTATGGAAATATCTACATGATCAGTGCTGTAAAACCAGCCGCGCCAGAACCAATCTAAGTCTACCCCTGAGGCTTCTTCCATAGTGCGGAAAAAGTCTGAAGGTGTAGGGCGTTTGTATTTCCAGCGCTGTGCGTATTCTTTAAAGGCAAAATCGAATAACTCGCGTCCTAAAATAGTTTCGCGCAAAATATTTAATGCGGCAGCAGGTTTGGTGTAAGCATTCGGGCCTAAGCGTAATACGCTATCTGACTGCGTCATAATAGGTACTTGATTAGAAGATTTCATATAGCTGACGATATCGCGAGGCTCTACGCCCCAAGGAATAGTCGGGTCCCATTCACGACCCGCCACGCCATCTAAAAAGCTGTTGAGGCCTTCATCCATCCAAGTCCATTGGCGTTCATCCGAGTTGACGATCATAGGAAAATAAATATGCCCCACTTCGTGGATAACCACCCCAATTAAGAAACGTTTTTCTGCTTGTGAATAGGTACGGCTACCATCGTCTTGCAACTCAGTTCGAGGTCCATTGAAGGTGATCATCGGATACTCCATTCCACCTACAGGACCGTTGACTGATTGCGCCACTGGATAAGGATAATCAAAAGAAAAACGGCTATACACTTCTAAGGTTTGGATTACCGCTTCAGTAGAATATTTCTTCCATAAATCGCCTCCTTCTTTTGGATAAAAAGACATGGCCATAACCAGAGGTTGATCGTTACCACCTTGTTGATGGCCGCGAGCATCCCACATAAATTTACGTGATGAGGCCCATGCAAAGTCCCTGACATTTTTAGCACTGAATTTCCAAGTCTTAGATTTGTCGGTACCTGCCTTTTCATTTTCTAGGGCTTCTTCTTCGGTTACGATAAATACGATCCGATCCGCTTTTTCAGCTTCTTTTAAGCGCTTGCGTTGTGTCGATGTCAAAACGTTTTTTGGGTTTTGCAATGCACCAGTAGAGCTAACAATATGGTCGGCGGGTACCGTTAATTCAACGTCGTAGTTACCAAATTCCAAAGTAAACTCACCACGTCCAATAAATTCCTTGTTGGTCCAAGCTTCATAATCTGTATAGGCGTGCAGTCGAGGGAACCATTGGGCTAACAAAAATATATCATTACCGCCCTCACGTTTGTCATCAGGAAAATGCTCGTAACCCGAACGGGCCGATACCGCATCTTCTTCAACTATATTAAAATCAAAGTCGATAGAAAATGTAACTTTTTCACCCGGTTTTAGATGCACAGGCAAGTCGATACGCATGTTGGTACCCACGATAGTGTGTTTAAGACTTTTGTTCTTTTTATCTTTGACTGCTGCAATGTTGAAGCCCAACACATTGTCGTCAGTAAACTGTTGGCGACGTAACGCGCCCAAGCTAAGCTGCGCCGGTTTAGTACTTGAGGCTGATGACGTTGCCGGCCCACGATTGCCAATGCCACCAAAAGTAGTCGTCATGGCAGACATTGAGTCATTACGAAATTTATTTTGATCCAGCTGCACCCAAAGGTACTTGAGCGTATCTGGCGAATTATTGTGATACGTGATGTCTTGGCTAGCTTCTATTCGACGATTTTCTTCGTCCAGCTTTGCTCTGATTTTATAATCTACCTGCTGTTGCCAGTATTCATGGCCGGGCTCACCTGCAGCGTTGCGGTAAACATTAGGGGTAGGTAAAGATTCATCTAATTGACGAAACTTATCTTCAAAATCACCTTTTGTTTGGCTAATCGCGGCGTTTGCTGAACTAATAGTCGCAAACGACAGCATGGCTATCGTAATGAATTGTTTAAACATGGTATTCCCTGGTTGTCAGATGAAGTGAGTAACAGCGCTTTTGTTATTTTTATCTATTCACTAATCTTTATTTTATTCTAATTTTCTAAACAGTTCTTTGCAGAACTAACCTGTATTAAGAACGTTTTGTTTGCATTTTCGTTCATAACCGTTGTTTTTGCATGAATGATTTTATAAATAATTGAATTTTAGACCATAGCTTATAACTACAATGGCTTGTTAATACTTTGTTTTATCGTAATCTAATTAGAATGATGATGGGGCGAACAATGACGACTATTAGTTGGAAAAGAGCAGTGATTAAAGTGGGGAGCAGTTTGGTTGCGCCTGCCAATAATCAATGTAGCACTGAATTTCTGGCTCCGATTGCAAGATTTATTAACGACAGTCGCAAACAGGGAAAAGAAGTGATTTTGGTCTCTTCAGGCAGTGTTGCCGCTGGAAAGGGTAAAATTACCTATAAACATCGCCCTTCTATCGCAGAAAAGCAAGCTATGGCGGCTATTGGGCAAACCCAGATGATGGCTAACTGGGCAAGATTGTTTGACTGTGATTGCGCTCAAATATTGCTGACCTCAGACGATTTACATAACCGTACCCGTTACGTAAACATTAAAAATACTTTACGAGAACTACTAAAAAATAATGCGTTACCCATCGTTAACGAAAATGACACAGTGGCAATTAACGAGCTAAAAGTGGGCGACAATGATAATCTGGCAGCCTATACCGCACTGGTGGCAGAAGCAGATACCCTGATTATTTGTTCTGATATTAACGGCTTATATGACGCTGATCCTAGAAGCAATACGCATGCTAATTTAATACCTGAAGTGAATGTTATTGATGACAGCGTTTATCGTTTAGCTGGTGGTGCGGGCAGTAGCATGGGCACGGGTGGCATGCATACTAAGCTTCAAGCAGCACAAAAATGTGTGGATTCAGGGATCCAGACTTTGATCGTAAATGGCCGTGACCCAACAGTATTCGAAGAATTGGCGAAAGGGCATTCTCCCGGTACCTTATTCAAACCCAATAAGAGTTTAGATAATGCTCGCGACAACTGGTTAAGGCATACCTTAAAAGTGAAAGGGTCTATCGAAATTGACCACGGAGCTCAACACGCTTTGTTAGAAAATGGCGCATCCCTGTTACCCTCTGGTATTGTAGAGGTCAATGGACGGTTTTTGTCTGGTGAAGCGGTTAATATTATCTATAAGGACAACGCTATTGCTAAAGGTATCGTTTTATATAGCGCAACTGACCTTACATCAATCAAAGGTTTAAACAGCCAAAAAATCGAAGCTATTTTAGGCTACACTTTGGGTGAAACAGTCATCCATCGTGATGACTTAGTGCTGCTATAAATATCTAATCTTTAGATTAAATTATTTTAAATAAGGATCAACAACATGAGTTTCTCAATTGCCGAAGCGGCACTAAAAGCCAAGAAGGCAGCTCGCCAAGTCGCTAACTTAACAGCGAAGCAAAAAAATCAGCTACTAACTGATATCGCCCAAGCACTTATAGCTAATACTGATAGCATCTTAGTCGCTAATGTTAAGGACTTAGACGCAGCTAAAGAAAACAACTTAGATGCAGCCATGCTAGACCGATTAGCGCTTGATCCTGAAAGAATTCAAAGCATTGCTGATGCCGTGATTGAGATTGCAGGTCAAGCTGATCCGGTAGGCAATATTGCTAATATTCAACGTATGCCAAGTGGTATTCAGGTTGGAAAAATGCGTATTCCGTTAGGCGTGATTGCGATGATTTACGAATCACGACCTAATGTAACCATCGATGCTGCTGCGTTATGCATAAAGGCAGGTAATGCCGTGATTTTACGGGGCGGTAAAGAAGCCATACATTCAAATCTAGCTTTAGCCAAATGCATTGAAATGGCCTTAGCTAAACAGCAACTCGACCCTGCCGCTGTGGTGGTTGTGCCCGATACAGACCGCGGTGTGATGAATGAGTTGATGACGCTAGATGAATCCATTGATTTAATTATACCCAGAGGCGGTGAAGGGCTAATTCGTTTTGTCTGTGAAAATAGTCGTATCCCTGTAATCCAACATTACAAAGGGGTGTGTCATTTATATGTAGACAGTGCAGCTGATGAAATTAAGGCGTTGAATATACTTAAAAATGGCAAGACCCAGCGAACTGGGGTATGCAATTCACTAGAAACCTTACTGGTACACCAAGATGTTGCTGCGACATTTTTACCTAAAGCCGCTTTGTTATTAGCTGAGTACAATACTGTTATTCATGGGTGTGAAAACAGCATCGAATATTTCAGCGGTGCACAAAAAGCGACCGAAGATGATTGGCATGCAGAATACTTAGCGATGGAAATAGCGGTGAAAGTGGTTGCTGATTTTGAGAAAGCAATTGAGCATATTGAAGAATATAGCTCTGGTCATACAGAAGTCATTGTCAGCCAAGATTACTCTAAAACCCAAGCTTTTATTCGCCGTATTAACTCTGCAGTGGTCATGGCTAATGCATCATCACGTTTCTCTGATGGCGGCCAGTTAGGGTTAGGAGCAGAAATTGGTATATCCACCAGCAAATTGCATGCTTATGGGCCAATGGGGGCTGAATCTCTCACAACAGAAAAGTTTATTGTGATGGGCGATGGCGAAGTGCGTTCTTAAATATGTGATCAGATTGTTACTTTAAGAGCCCCAAACATTATACGGGGCTTTATTCAAAATAAATCTAAGCTGTTAGCTGCAACTCATGCCTGTTTCTGTGTGTTCAGGTTCGCCATAAACTAGTTTTAGCAACTCCCCCCAAACGGGACGCACCTGATCCCCGAAAACCTGAGTAAACAACATTATGGTCGAATGGTTGAGTGGATCTACAAAGAAGTAAGTTGAAGCTGCTCCCCCCCAAAAATAACCTCCTTTGGGCATACAAACTGATAACTGGCTATTGTCTTCAATAATACCCACACCGAGTCCAAACAATATGCCGTTTTCTCCATATGCTGAGTTTTTAATTGCTTCCGGTGTTAGATGATTGGCTCTGATCGCAGCAACAGATTCAGGTGAGATCACAGTTTGACCCTTGTAGCTGCCGTTATTTAACAACATCAAACTAAATTTTGCGTAGTCGTCAATAGTTGACACTAGGCCAGCACCACCAAAGTCCATATCCCGTTGCTTGGAATAAATGCTTTTTTGTCCGCTATCTACTGTCACCAAACTTACATTTTCAGGCCAATATTGTTGACGTGTTATAATGGTGCCTTGGGGAGCCGGTTTGCCTCCTTTGGATACAAATGCATCAGTAAATCTGTTTGATTGATTTACCGAAACAATAAAACTGGTATCTGTCATGTCCAAAGGATAAAAAATTTCTTCTTGCATATAAGTGGCTAAGCGCTTACCAGAGGCTACTTCTACCACCCTTCCCAGTACATCTATAGAATTACCATAAGTCCAATCGCTACCTGGCTGATGCATGATTGGCGCCTCAGCAATACGTTGAGAAAATTCTTTCAAACTAGCTACTGGGTTTTCACCATTTAACGGCGCTTTGTCTGAACCACTGCCCGTTGGTATGCCTTTATAAAGATACTCTTCCATAACCGCATTACCAGGGTACAAGCCATAAGTAAATCCGGCAGTATGCGTCATCAGATGTCTAATCGTGATCGGGCTTTCAAGGGGAACTGTTTGCATTGATAGTCTGTCTTTGCCTGAGCTAAATACACGTATGTTGCTAAATTCTGGTATATAACGACTAACCTCATCATCTAATTTGAGTTTGCCCTGTTCAAGCAAAATTAGAGCTGCAACAACAGTTACCGGCTTGGTCATGGAATAGATGCGAAATAAATCGTTATGGTGCAATGCAATGTTGCGATCGAGACTGCTAAATCCATAAGTGTCAGAAAACACTAATTGGTTATCTTGATAAATCTGAGCTACAAAGCCGGGCACAATTTTACTGTCGACCGCTTCTCTAATTAGTTGGCGGGCATCATTCGCTTGATCTTGGTTCATCAGAACTTTATTCTTAGTCAGTTTCGTGCTGCAACTGGTAGTGACTAAAATAGCCATTAATAGTGGGACTAAAAAAGACAATTTAACTAACATACGCTTTCCTCATTGAAAAAACCCCACCAAATGGTGGGGTAAAAGTACCTGAGAACACGGTTCAGGATTTCCTACACTAATTTAAAAGGTTATTCAAAGCGATAAGTAACACGGACACCATAAGTCCGTGGGTCAAGGTAAACCGGGGTGCGGTAACGTCCAACAATTGAGTTGTCGACACCTAAGCTAGTGATAGATGCTTCATCACCTGCATTCTTAACAAAGGCTTCAAACTCCCACACGTCATCTAAGTCTCGGACCGTGACACTTAAGTCGGTTTGCTGCCAGCTATCTTGTAAATCCGTGGCGATGTTATACAAGCGCGAGTAATACTGGTCCTGCCAGTAGGTTTGCGCGCGGTAGGCTATTTCCCAGTTTTCAGCCAATGCGTGAGTATATTGAATACCAAACTGAATTGAGCTTTCTGGTGAGAACTGCAATGTTTTCCCTTTTAGATTCACTGGACCCGAGCCTGAGGGTGAGGATATATCAGGGGAAGTGAGGAAATCTTCGTTGATTTCAGAGTCGAGTAAAGAAAGGTTTAAATTTATCCGCAAACCGTCTACTGGCGCAGCCACAAATTCAAACTCTGCACCTTTTACATCTGCATCAACATTGGTATTGAAGGTGGTGCCATCACCTAGTATTCCGCCTACTTGCAAGCCGTCATACTGGTAGATAAACGCAGTAACGTTGGCCTGGAACATACGGCCGGCAAAGGTGTTTTTAGTGCCAACCTCAATTGACTTGATGTATTCAGGGTCAAAGGTGGGGAAATCACCACTGCCACCAGGGTTTATGCCTCCACCTTTATAACCCCGAGACAAGGTACCGAAAAACAAGGTCTCGTCTGTCATGTCAAAGTCAGCG
>Ga0209712_10004371_pt1 | contig 11251 bp, 10 predicted proteins | sample ArcOceMetagenome_FD_187443 | JGI IMG/M metagenome (GOLD analysis project Ga0209712, IMG submission 187443) | Marine eukaryotic phytoplankton communities from Arctic Ocean - Arctic Ocean - Greenland ARC118M Metagenome (SPAdes) (version 2) | ecosystem: Environmental > Aquatic > Marine > Oceanic...
AATTTACTAAAGTTCCAGAACACGGAATACAAATACTTCCATCACAATCCAAAACAGTCTCCATGTCATTAATGGTATTTGGATCGCCATCATTACAGACTTGATTTGTTGTTGCTCCATTTGAACAGTCAATTACTGTTCCTCCACACGGTGTACAAATACTCCCATCTGCTGCTAATGTTTCCATATCATTTGAGGTACATGGATCAGCATCATCACAGGGCAAAGTAGTTTGGCAACCAACATTAGAACAATCAGAAAGAATACCTGCACATGGAACACATATACTTCCGTCAGCTGCAAATGTCTCCAAATCATTATCAGTACATGGATTTCCATCATCACAGGGCATACTAGTTTGACAAGCAACGTTAGAACAATCTTCCAATACTCCGGCACAAGGAACACAAACACTTCCATCAGCCGCTAGCGTCTCAACATCATTTTGAGTACATGGATTTCCATCGTCACACGGCATACTAGTCTGACAAGCAACATTCGAACAACCTTCCAATACTCCAATACAAGGAATACAAACACTTCCATCAGCCGCTAGCGTCTCAACATCATTTTGAGTACATGGATTTCCATCGTTACACGGCATACTAGTTTGGCAAGCAACATTCGAACAATCTTCCAATACTCCAATACATGGCACACACACAATCGTATTATCACAATCATCCACCGTAGCCATATCATTTATCGTACATGGATCACCGTCATCGCATGGCAAAATTGTAGTGTTTACACAACTGGCAGGTGCAGTTTGATCATAAGTGTAATCCAAACAAATCTGGTAAGAAATAGAAACTGTTCCATCTGAAATTGCCGAACCATTAGATGGACACGAAGCTGAAAAATCAGTAGCTGGAATTAAGTCAACTCCAATTATATCAGTTGCACTTATAGTATTACAATTGGTGATAGTTAAAGAATATATTCCTGTAGTTGTCGCTCCTCCTCCAAAAGTATTACATCCGGGAGTTAATACATCTTGAATAATTGGACATACTGCTGTATTTGTCAAAGGACAACCCAATAAAATATTTCCAAAAATAGGTACCCCGGCACATCCTCCTGAAGTGGTGATATTTGTCAAATCTATATTTATCACTAATGAAGTTAGACTTGGATTATTAATCCCACAAGGCAAAGTTGGAGGATCAAAATTATGTAAATAGGCTTCATTTACGATGGGTAAATTATTATGAGACCAATCATTTCTATCTGGACCAATCAAAGAAGTCGTTACCGTTTGGCACTCTGTGGTAGTGTACTGACCATAACTATATTGGGAAATAGATATAAGTAAAATGAAAAATATTGACTTAATAGACAAATGAGAATATGCCATCTTATGTTTTGTTTTTTGAAAATTCAACGTCAAAAAAATAATCTCCCTAAAATACTTTGGGGAGATTAAAAGCATATTTATTTTTGGATTATCAATAATATGCAAATGCGCGAATTGTTGTAGTAAAATTTTTGACTTAAGCTAGGGACAAAAAAATAAATAAATCACCCGCTTCACAGAATCTTTTATTTTTATAAAAAAAACAAAACACAACCTCGTTATCTGTATCGCTTATTTAAATTTTCACCCTTACACAAAAAATCATTTTCGTTTTTCCCCTAAAAAGAAAGACTAAATAAAAAGACTTTCTCCATATGTTTTTTTTTAACAAATGGAAAAAGTCTTTTTTATTTCTTTAGATATTATTTACTCACAATAAATTTCTTAGTAATTATATCATGTCCTTCCACTTTAATGGATAACCAATACAAACCAGATTCGAATTTAGCTACATCAAATCTCAATGTACTCTGACCAATTGGCTGAAATAATTGCTCTCCCATTTTTGCACCACGAGTATCAAAAATTTCTACTACTGCTGATAATCCAACAAACTCATTTACCGTTAAGTTAATGAAATCAGTAATTGGATTTGGATATAACGTAATAGATTCAATTTGATTTTGAGTAGTTACTGTTCCACCAAAGTCTGGATCAGTATATCCCGGTTGACCGTCTACACAAGGAGCAGGTACATGACAAAGATTATATCTTGAATTAAGCCCCCAGAATAGGTTCGTCAAATCTGCCATATTATCTTGAAAATCTCCACAAGTAGAATTACATTGACAAGCCAAGAAATCATTTGCATATTTTAACAAATCATTTACGGTTGGATTGTTTGGTAGTTCACCCAAAATATATCCAGGAATATTCATACAAGTAGCACTCAAGGCAAATCCTCCTAAGTCCAAAGGTCCATTTGAGTTCATCATTTCATTGTATCGAATATTCAATGTCGTTGTAATAACTTGACTCACTAATGAATTATTAATTCCATCACAAGTTGCACCAGAAGGTAAAGAAACAGATCCTCCATATGTATTCATCATAGATTGAACACATTGAGCATCATCTATAATAAGTCCACAAGCTCCATTTCCAATTTCGATTGGATTATTTCCATTATCCAATAGTGTATTAACAATTTCCTCTGAAGAAACTCCAAACAAGGCATCATCCGGATTTCCATAAAACTTCTGAGTTAATGTACAGAAATCTTGACTACAACTTCCACTAAAAGTAATAGAACAATTGCCAGCAACATTCCCACATTTATCAGTTACTTCTACAGTATAAACTCTTTCGAAAAAACCTAACTCATCACATACTGGACTCCCTGTATCGTCGATGACCGTTACAAAAACATCACCACAGTATTCAGTATATCCACTTGCTACCATCGCAAAGTAATCATCTAATTCATCTGCTTCAGGTACATCTGAAATCAAAGCTATCGTTGCTTCAACTGGTACACATTCGCCATCTGGTGCCCAAGTATCAGGTGAAACTGAAACTTTTAAAACGATAGGTATTAATCCATTTCCACAATTATCGGTACCATTATACGTCAATATAATATATCCTCCATCACAACTATTCCAAAATTCGATTACTTCTGCTTCGATCTCTCCTGAATTTTCACAAAAACCATCAGATCCATTTCCGAAGGTTGCATTAGGTGCAACGAATCCAAATGCTTCCCAACAGTAAATTGAATTTGGCAAATTGGCTGGTGCAGCTATAACTGCTACCTCTGCTGGTAAAACCGTAATTACAACTGGTGCGGAAGAAATTGCATTTCCACAATCATCCTGACCATCATAATTAATCGTAATTGTTCCACCTGAACAGGCATCAACATTGTAAGTAATTGTCGCTTCTATTAATCCTGAAATTTCACAAACTCCAGTCGATCCATTTGAATATTCAGCAATAATTCCAGTCAATGCCTCTGCTTCACTACAAGTCAATAGTGCTGGATAATTAGGAACAGCTATCGTCGGCACAGGTGCTGGATCAATATCAATGTATCCAATCATAGCAGTTATGTTTCTACCACATTCATCGATTCCATAATATATAACTTCCAATATTCCTCCGCATCCATCATAAAAATGATTTAATTTAACGAGTGCTGGTTCTGTTATACTACAAGCTCCTGTCAATCCATTGTCAGCAATTGTTCCCGGAGGAGTAAATGTCTGAGCATCTCCACAAGAAAGATTACTTGGCAATGTTGGAAGAGTGATCGTAGGAATAGGTGCAGCTTGAACTTCAATAGTGAAACTTCCACCTTCAATAGTTCGTCCACAAATGTCAATAACATCTGCATATGTTACGATAATTACGCCTCCACATCTATTCCAAAAATTGGTAATCTGAGCAGGCATATTTCCAGAAATATTATAAATTCCAGTTTCTCCATTATCATAAGTTCCATCTGCAGCTGAGTAAATTTCCGCAACTACACAAGAAATAATAGGTACTAAAGTTGGAAGAGTAACTACCGCTTCAGCTGGAATATAATCACTTCCATCACAATCTTCATCAATTCCATTACAAGGAATATCTACTGCACCTGGGAATGTATTAGGAGCAGTATCATCACAATCAGTATCATCTAATACAAATCCTGCAGGTTGCACACAACTTTCTGTACTATTATTAAGGTCACCAAATCCATCTCCATCAGTATCTGCGTACCATGTTGTCGTCTCTGTCCAGAAAAAATAATTGTCAAAATAGACGGTTCCGTTTCCAACTACTTTAAATTGGAATACATTTGAAAGGTTCACCGGAGGTGTAAAAGCACTCAACGGGATATCTACACTATTCCATTCATTAGGTACAATGGTCAGAGGAACTGCTATCTCACTTCCAGGACTAATTAAATAAAAATCAATAAATGTAGCATCACCTGTCCAAAAATCAACATGAAGAAAATCACTATCAGTAACATTTTGGTTAGCGTATTGTGTTCCCTGATAATTCAAATTAAAATACTGTAAAGTATTATTTCCATCAACATCGATAACTGAGGTCGTAGTTTGTTGTCCCCAGAATGGATTAAAGTTCGTACCCGCAACATCAGTATAACTATCGCTAAATATTGAAACCACACAATTGTTAAACTCATCTTGAATCGGAGTTGGCGCACCAACTGTTGGTCTTGGGCAAGTTGTAGCGCAAGAATTCCATGCACGAGTAACGGTCTGTGGAGTATTTTCTACCACGGTAACCACTCGATTAATATTCACACCATCAACAACTGTACAACCTGCGATTACAGAGGTGAAATTCTCTGGCCCTTGAAGTTGGTCAAAAAACTTATACGTCTGATCTCCTTCCGGCATCGTAACCGTCGCACAATAAATACCATCACCATCTGGATCAGTAACTGGATTTGCACCTGCATTCCAGCCATTAAATCCACCAAACACACTTGGAGCTTGTACTCCTGGATTACAACTCAAGTCTACACACAATTCAATCTCAGCTGTTGGTATCGGCACACATTCTTCTTCACAAGTATTGAAAGCAAAAGTTACGGTCTGTGGAGTGTTTGCTACCACATTAATAACTCGATTGATATTAGCACCATCCAACGTATTACATGTTCCCAAGGTTGTAAAGTTTTCTGGCCCTTGAATTTGGTCAAAAAACTTATACTGCTGAGCTCCTTGATCCATAGTTACTGTAGCACAATAAATACCATCACCGTCAGGATCAGTAACTGGATTTGCACCTGCATTCCAGCCATTAAATCCACCAAAAACACTTGGCGCTTGAACTCCTACAAAACAACTCATATCTACACATAATTCAATCTGCGCAGTAGTTGGAGGTGGGCAAGTCGTAGTAGTTTCACAAGTTTCGTAACAAGTTGAAATAGTAGTATTACTCGAAATTACTGGAAGAATCCGATCGTTATAGTTCGCAGGATCGGAGCAAGGTAAACCTGCCATATTTTCTTTACAACTATAGTTAGGGCAATTACCATTTAGAAAAATATAGTTACCTGAAATCCCCTCCGGCTTAGTAACAGTAATTTCCCAAATACCATCTCCATCAAGATCTGCTAAAGGGTTATCTCCAGGGTTACCAAAGATTCCTCCACCTGCAAGAAAAATTCCTGCTGGATCAACAGTAATATTTGCAGTATTGACTAAAAATGTAATATCAACAGTACTGGCTGCTGGTGCTGTCCCATGGAAATAAAAGTTATCAAACCAAACTGTTCCATTTCCAACTACTTTGAATTGATAAATATCAGTCAATCCTAATCCTTGACTTGAAAAGTTAGACAAAGGAATATCTACACTTACCCATTGATCATTGGTTATTGTAAAATCAATCTTTCTCTCACCTGTAGTTTGACTAATTAAGAAAAACTCCAAAGCAGTTGCATTGGTCGTCCAAAAATCAACATGGATAAATTCATTCCCTGATACATCTTGAAAAGTAAAATCAGTTCCTTGATAGGTTAAATTCAAATATCTTAAAGTAGGATTTCCTGCAACCATTTCTATGGTTGCATCAGTAGATTGCCCCCAGTTAGGATCGAAGTTCGTTCCTGGAACATCTGTATATGCATCACTAAAAATGGAGAGTACATTATCCGTTACCTCATCCTCAGTTGGAGTCGGAGCGGCTACCATTGGTTCTGGATCAGCTGTAATATTACCTGTTGGTATTTGAATATTATCAAAATAAACAATATTCTCTTGAGCTCTTGGTCCAAAATCAAAATCAGGAATGATTACTAACCTAGTATAGCTATTACCAATTTGTCCTGAAAAATCATAAGAAATCTCTTCCCATTGATTGATCACAGTATTAGGTAGATTTATTTCAATTGCACCATTTGGTCCTTCAAGCTTCATAGCAACACCACTTATTGTTGGTTTATTCACCATAATTTTCATGGTAGAATTAGTGGCATCTATTTGAAATCCATCTAGATCATCTGTATAGGTCAACGCCCATGGGTTGCCTGTAACTCTTGCTGTAAACTTTGCCACATTTGCAGAAACATTAATTCCGGTTACAAAAGGGTTCGCAATAAATTCTAATGGAGGATTATCATCATTTGAATCCATAATCCAAGTCCAACCAGCACCCATTCCGGCTGGTTCAAAATCAACATTATTGTATTGAGCATAAATAATGTTGGTCATTGCTAAAAAACAGAATAGGGTCAGTAGTACGATTTTTTTCATGTTCTAATGTTTTGTTTCTATAAAGTTTTGAATAAAAATGTACTCATATGGAAATTGGGATACTCACATGATTTTTATAAAGTACATATCATTACATAGTGTAATAATTGCCTTAAACTTACTAAACAGAAACAAAACCAAAGGCCCATAAAACTACGCAAACCCCATAAACATTACATTGCACGGACATCCGTGCATTTCTTTTTTTCACTATTTTTCTACTCAATTTTCGAAAGATAGCCTTGCAGCCTTCATGATTAGGGTGATTTTCTTGTTACTTGCTGTGCTGACATCAAATGCTTGATACATTCTTCGAAGAGAGGAACTTACACCTTCTAAACTTAAAGAAACTTCTTTTGCTATTTCCTTATTACTAATAGAAGGGTTCTTAAAGATTAGATTTAGAATCATCCAGGAGGATTCTCCTATTTTAGTATTGATCGCTTTTTCAACTTTCTCCTTATTTAGAACAAATAATTTTTGACTATGAAGAGTGACTGGAATAGATTGGAGAGACAACTTCTTTTCTACAAATTCTATTTGAAGGAGCAGTTTATCACGTTCTAATAAATTTTGTTTTTTCCTTTTTCTAAAAAAAATAATAAAACCCAAAATGGTCGTAAAAAAAACTCCCAGAAATAAATAAAGCAAATTATTATGCCTCATTTTTTCACCTTCAATTCCTTTTTCAAATTTTTTAATTAGAATATCATTCGTACAATATTGACGAAGCGCCTCTAATCTAATAGTGGTATCTTTTGATTCGTCTTGCAAAATAATTAATAAGGAATCTTTATTTATTTGCGCAGAGGAAACGAAGGAGGAGATGACAAGCAGTAGAGTTAGTAAAAATTTCATTTCAAATTTGACCAAATTAATGCGTGGAATTTTAATTTTTTGACTTCTAAATATAAATTAATTTTTGAAAGGGATGTTTACAAAATCTATGAATAGCCTCTTTTGAGTAGTTTTAGAGTATGAAAAATGAAGATGAATAGAGAAGATCCTTCATTCTAATTCAAAAATTGTGGCCTTTTTACAAATAAAAAGCCCTGCTAGAAATTCAGAAAGGCTTTCTAATCTATGGACAAATAATAAGTTAATCACAACCTGTTTGGAAAATTAAAAATGGATCATTGTTGGGAAAACAATTTCCAGACAATACTTCTTCTGGAACATACCTGATCAAATTTGGATCACGTAATCCATTTTCTAAAAAATCAATCAATCAATCAATCAATTCATTTACCTCTTCATAAGACAAATATAATTTCCTAAAATAGGGTGAAATATTTTCATCTGACACACTATCATTTTCAGATTTTGCTTTTATTTTAAAGTCTACAACTGCTCGAACTGCCGTTTTACAACTTCCATGAAAGAAATGAGTGTAGTCAACTATATTGTAAAGTCGTGGAACTTTGACTGCATAATTATCTGCCTCCTCTCCAGTGAAAAATCCTCGACCCAAATTTCGACCATCTGACGCGTCAGTATTAAGTGCGCCAGATTTGTGGTACATATCTAGAGTACCCAAAGCATGAAATTCTGTATTTCCAAAAGAAGGACTATTGTGACAAGTGCTACACCTAGCTTTTCCCAAAAATAAAAATGCCCCTCTTTTTTTTACATTTCAGTTAAAGCTGCATCGTTACCTTTTAGAAAATTTTGCAAAGGAGCTTCGCTTGCTAGAACATCTCTTAAATATGCGCCCAAAGCAAAACTCGCAGTTTTCACACTATACCTTTCATCAACTGGAAATTCTGGAAAACATAAATCAAAATATTCTCGGTAGCCATATTCATCTAATACTTTGTCGGTGACTTCTAATCGGTGTAAAGCTAAGCCTTCGATATTTTGAGACTCCCACGCTTCTAAGCCTAAATGATTAACTTCAGACAAGGGATTATTTCCCCATAAATGTTCCGTCCCTTCATTCACTCCATCTGCTCCAAAAATTCCACTCCTCAAAGTATTTTCCATATATCCAACATTCAAAATAGTCAATGGTCGAAGTCCTTGTGCATCGATTTCATCTTCATCATAATTTTGCCACAACTCTCTATCTTCTCCTTATCCCAACCCACCGTCAGCAATTCCTTGCATTCTTTCTGGAGTAAAACCAGCACTCGAAATATGACAAGAAGAACAGGAATAAGTCTCCAAAATAATTTCTTGAGAAGCTCCTTCAGCCAATCCTGTTTCATGAAAAAGTAGTTGACCCAACTTAATTTTATCTAGAGTAATTGGATTATTGGGATACTGATTAGGCAAGGAAACGACATCGTCACTTTCGGGAAAAATATAATAATCGTAACTATTTGTTTTGGCAAGTCGATCTAAGGCACCTTTAATCTCAGTATTTAAAAGGTTGCCAATTTTATCTTGAGTACAGGAAAAAAAAGAAGGAGAAAAAAATCATCACCTGTAGTAATTTGTTCATTTCAATTTGATTGTTCACTTGTTTAAAAAAAAGGAATCCGGTGGAGGGATGACTTAATGTAAAACTAGTGAATTGAAATAAAACAGGCGAGGACTAAAATAATTTTTTTATAAATATCTTAAAAATAAATATGAAATTTTAAGGAAAAAAGTCAAAAAAATTAGAGAAGAGAAATATTAAAAAAATATCTCCCTTCTCTTTTTACTCTCAAATGGTTGGGTGTTGTTTTATTTGAGGCTTAACTTATTTAGTTGTAATTAACGGCAAGTTAGAATAGTTTTTCATTAAAAGAAATGACATTTGTCATAAGTTGATTTTTTTTTTAGAAATCCTTTTTTCCAGCTATTCGTTTGATTAAATTACGGCCACTCCTTCCCCATTTCTACGAAATTCATTATTCAAATAATCATCATTGTTGGAAGACATAAAATGCAATCCATAACGAAGATTGTCTTCGCTAACATTTTCTTCGAAAATACTATTGTCCACGAACATTAGATAAATTCCATCTCGATGATGCTGAACTAAATTTTTTCGAATTTTTATTCGCTTGCAATACCATAAATGAATAGCATTTCCAGAAGACATTTCGAGTTCAGCCTTTCCTATAACTTTACTACTTTCCACCACTCCATCAGAAGCATGTTCTAGATAAATTCCAAAAAAGTATTGAGTAAAATATTGTTTTTAATGGTGAAATTTTTCGAATTGCGTATTCGCAGACCTGCTCGATCTTCGATGTAACTCGTGCCTACATTTTTAATTTGCAGACCTTCGACAGTAACTCCATTCGCTGCAATGGTGAGAATTTCAGTTTTGTTTTCTCCATCCAAGATTGGGAAATCTAGCCCTCTAATTGTGATTAATATATCAACAATAACATTACTTTTTTTGCAAATACCCTTTTGAATTAAAACTACATCTCCATTCTCTGATACTTCAATAGCACCAACGATGGTAGTATATTTACAAGTTTTACAAACTTCTATTTCTTTGGCAAAATAAATTTGTAAAAACAATATACTTACAAGTATAATTTGGAGGATTTTCATTTTGGACATTTATTTATTTTTACGAAACTCAGCTTTCAAAAAGACTAAACAAAAAATTGATTTTCTTACATATCCTATAAAATATCAGTTCTCTTCAATCTTCTATTTTCCTTTGGCGAAATGATTATTCAATTCTGGACAGGTAAACAACTTCCCTCCTTTCATCTTTAACATTTCTTCTGCATTTTTTTTATTTCCAAAAGCTGTTAAATTTGCCCCCATCGGACTGGCTAAATTTTTACTAATCAAAAACATACTTTCCTTCGCCTCAATTAATTCTTTTGGCGTGGAGTAATCATTGACCAATTCAAATGCGTATTGAGTATCCTTTTTTCTTTGGAAAAACCAATTAAGCATTCAATTGCATCGAACTTAAAAACCTTCCCTTTCGACGTAACTAGCTCTGCTCCATGTTGGACATCCACGATACTCATTTTGCAAAACACACACACACATACCCGAACCGTATTCAATTGATTTAGGTATTGGAGTACAGCTACTAATTAGCCACAGTATACTTAGAAGAAGAGATAATTTTTTCATTTGTTTTGCCTATTTTACTTTTTACCCACCATGCAGCAATTGCAAGGATTGCGGAAACCATTGCTAAATATCCTCCGGTGTGAGGATACGAATTCGCCAGAAAATTGATAATACTTTTGGGTTTATCGAAATTATTATACTCAAATATTCTGCGAAACTAAATGAAATTTGCATCCTTTATAGCGAAGACATCCACTACTCTATGGATAAAGCAAAGAATGTTTTAGTGGTTGATTTGTATAAAGTTCCTGTTGCAAATAATACTCGCAAGATCAATCTTGAGCACTTAAAAACACCATCCAAGCAACCATCCAAGACGGCAAAAAATATTTCATTGTGGTGTGCAATATGATGACGACCATATTTGGATCAGTCGATGACATTGATACTTATGCGAACGAATTAAATCAATTCCCTTGTGAAAATAAAATACATATTGACGGCGCCTATGGTGGTTTTTATTTCCCGTTCACCACTAATCATATCACGCTCTCTTTTGCAAATCCGTACATTACTTCCTTCACCCTTGCTATCTAGAGGGAGAAGATTTTACCTCAATTGGAAGTAGATCAGGAGCAAATGCGGTAGCAGTTTGAATGATTTTAGTGAAGAATGGGAACTTCGCTTGGCAAGA
>Ga0209712_10004373_pt1 | contig 11246 bp, 11 predicted proteins | sample ArcOceMetagenome_FD_187443 | JGI IMG/M metagenome (GOLD analysis project Ga0209712, IMG submission 187443) | Marine eukaryotic phytoplankton communities from Arctic Ocean - Arctic Ocean - Greenland ARC118M Metagenome (SPAdes) (version 2) | ecosystem: Environmental > Aquatic > Marine > Oceanic...
TCATTTCGAAATCTTGCCCAACAGGGACCTGAATAACTTTCAGGTTTTCTGCTTTGCAATACCCTCTGAGTGCACCAAATGTAGGCGAAGGTTCAATCATTGTGGCGTTTTGCCTGGCGGCATAGGTAGCTATGGCTTGTAATACTTCAGTTGAACCATTGCCAAAAATCAATTGTTCGGGCTTAACCTGATGATGGGCCGCCAATTTAACTTTGAATTCATTAATAGACGAATCAGGGTAACGGTTACCATACATTTCAATGGCGAGTTTTGCCGCTGACAAGGCATTTGGCGACATGCCAAGAGAGTTTTCATTATAATGCAACAAAAGTGGCGCCGCGTTTTGACGAAAGGATAAAATAGGTGTGTTGTTAGCAAACGCCAATGGCGTGTTTGTGGCCAACCCTAACCAAGCAGCGCCTAAACCCAATTGTTGTATGAATTGTCTACGAGAAGTTTGCATATCCAAAGTCTTCATTGTTTGTTCTCCTTTCTTGAAGTACACCAACTGTAAATGTGTTTGCTCAAAAAAGAAACGCCGAAAATTTTCGGTCCTGTGGTTTAACTGCCAGAAGTTTCTTTAATAAAATAAAACACATACATCCGCGCTTGAAAAAAGGATACAAGTTCATTGGAATTGAGAACAACCTGCAAATAAAGAGTCAAATAATTCTAAGAAAATCTACTTTTTGACCTCTGCTTTACATTGTCGCCAGACTATAAGCATCACATTAGGTATTTTGATCACTTAATCCCATTCACAAAACGACTATATTCGCGCACCAATCGTTCAGAAACAAAAGTGATGTTATGGGGTTGGGTTCTCACAGAGATGCCCAAGCTTTGGTAATACACTACATTTTCAGAGGAATGACTGGGTGTTCCATATTCCTGCTTGAGTAGATTGAGTAAATCGTCATATTCAGCCGCTGTACCTAAAATTTGAATGACGTCTAACTGATTGTCACTGAACATCAATTCTATTGAATGTCGACTGCCTAAATACTCAAATCCTTGGCATTTGATTAAAGATTGGTTTTCACTTGCCACACTTAATAATCGTGGTAGTTTTTGCTCAGTCAGTGTCTCGCACTCCTTGCTTAACTGCTGTTTAACTTGGATGAGGTTGTCACCAAACTTAAGTAAATGAGGCAAAGTTGTGTTTGCAAAAACATTGGGAATGGCTAAAAAAAATAATCCTGTAACTAGTACGCATTTTATAATATTTAACTTAATATCTTGATCCAGTTTCATGCTTTTCTCCTGTATTTGTATGCACATTAATTAATAAAAAATTAAAGGTAACCGAACTATTGAAAGACCGAAATAGGTTGGGTTTGACTGGGGATTAACGGGTGACAGCTGGGCAAGAACCTTCATAAAATGAGGTGCGCACTAGGTTTTCCGTAACCCTAGTATCTTATTCGACGACCTAATATCAACAACTTCAACAATGCTAAAACCGCTTGGTTTAAGTAGTTTTTGCCACTGATTTAAGGTTCTATGCTCACCACTATTTTCAAGTAACAATTGTATGTCGTCTAACGCATCGGATGAATCTAAACCAACTACCGGCAAAATTGTATCCACTATCGCAACCGTGGCTTTAAAATTAGTCATCGCCACTTTGATGTAATTCAAAATAGTTAGACAATTCTTGCCGCTGAATACTCTTACAAAACAAAACAGGTTATGCTGTGAACTAGCTTTTGGTAGTGACTTAAACATGTCTCCTTGTTCAAATGACAAACGTATATTTGTATCTTGGATGTACTCGCACTGCCAAAATATTTTTGCATGACGGATAGCAGCAGATTTATCGTAAATGCAGATATTCAGATCCATAGAACTTAGAAACATATCCAATATGTGTTCACCACTGGCATTGCCCGAATCGAAGATTAAATCAAAAGTTGACCAATCGAATCCATCAAACATATTTACCTTGCCAATAGGCACATGTTTTGAAGAATCGCTATCTCCTTTAATAAAAAAATGGTGCTCAATAACGCTGGACTGACTATCTGTATGCATACACAAACGTGCTTCGAGTTGATTAAACCAAAGGTAATTTTTACTCGCATTATTCTCATTTAAGATATGCTGATGAAGGTTGTGTTTATTGGTTCGACACAATAGAAATGACAGTCGATTATTGGCAAAAACGTTAGGCTTTGTTTCCCTAAATATGCCCATCGAGACTAATGCTCTGAGCACTCTATATAAATTATCAGCGTTGATATCAGTTTCATTTGCTAACTCTTCAATAGGCAACTTTAAGGCAAGATATAGCAATCGGGACTCACGAAAGGCCGAACCAATATGGCTCAACCTCAGGTGCGCGGGTAGAAATTTATGGGGCAATAAAACAAACCAGTTTTTCCAGTTTTTTGCGATAGAAAAACACTTATTGATTAACCCCTGCTTTTATAAACTAGACATAGGGGAATTAAAAACGATAGCCTATGCCAGTCGTGACTGAACTGGTAGTCAAATCACCCATAGCAATATGCTGATAGCCATCATTTACGTTCAAGTTATTTTACCACTGGTATTTCCAACCAAGCTCAGAATAAATACCTGTGCCAGTGTCTTCTTCGAATACAGTATTATTATCGGTCATTTCGTAATCGAAATATTGTGCACCCAATTTGCCGTAAACAAAGCTGTTTGTAGAGACTTGTTTATCAAAACGCACTGCCAAAATTAAGTTACTGAAATCAAGATCACTTTCAAAAGTATCAGAGTTAGATTCAGCGCCAACATCACAATAGTCGTTATCGGTATCAATGTCAGAGCGGCCACAGATCCAATCTTGGACGTTTGTGCCATTGTTCACACCGACTTCAACCGCCCAAACTGGCTTAAAATAATAATCGACATAAAACATCACTTGCGCTGTGCCGTCTTCATCATTATTAAAACTTTTATGGTCAATATTGCCATAGGAAACTTGCACAACAGCATCGAATGTTCCTGCCTGTGACAGTTCAGCTGCACCAGCCAATACACTGAATGCGCTCGCAATAACAAGTGATGCTATAAGTGATTTTTTATTTTTATATTTTCATAAGTGTTGTCCTTTAAGTTAGTTTAAATGTGATTAAAAATGACAAGAAGAAAGAGACCTCCTTCTTAACTGGGGAAGATCTTAGTCAGGAATTTGAAGCAAATAAATCGACTAGGTATTAACTGGGATTGAAGCGTGGCAAGTGGGTTAAATCATCAACTCTGTAGCCTGCAACTTTAATAAATAGAGGGCTAACAAGCATTCATCCAATTTACCCCTTTTCATTCCCCCCTTAGCCCTTGGTGTTTTCATCTACGGTTATTATTGGCTAACCTGAAGTTTGAACACTATTTTCAACTTGAGGAATAGCAGAATGAAGGCACTAACGTTAACGCAAAAATTGGGGCTGGCATGTTTAGAGCCAATATTTGAATAGCGACCTTGATAAGGTCATGTTATTAGTTGAACCTTGGCGAATGGCCTCGTTGTGGCTGATTTCGGGCATTGCCATTAGATTTATGTTGGCAAAGTATCATTACTTCGATTTGTGACTCAGCGGTCTTATCGTTTATTGTTACCCCTCGCATTTGGGGTGTTAGTGATTGTTCCTCCTCAACTGTATTTTGAAATGACATTTAATGGCGATTTAGACACCAGTTATTGGCAGTTTTACCACGCTTTTTTAGCTTAGACAATCCTATTTTTGAAAAATACAACTATGGGATCTTTCAACATTTAAACGGCAATCATCTTTGGTATCTAGAAGCACTTTGGAAGTATTCGCTGTGTCTTATTGCCCTTCTACCTATTATCAATAGTTCGCTATTCAGCCGTATCACCACAAAATTTTTCAAACTGAATGGTATCTTACAAATTGCCTTCGCATTAATACCTATCGCAATAATTCAACTTACTGTTGAACTATATCAAGTTCGTTATCCACTAGGTTTTATATTCTTATGTTATGGCTACCTAATCGGCTGGAACAACGACTTTTGGGCAAAGGTAAAAGAAAGTCGCAGAATCTTGTTAGCCTGCTTTTTGATCAACTATCTGTTATTTGTGTCTTTTTATAGTTTGGTATTTATGGGTGATGACCCTGTGCTAAAAGATGGATTAGTCGGATTGGCTGGTATGCTTTCTTATTCGTTACAGCGTCTGCTTGGACTATTAATGATATTAGGCTTCGCCCATCAATATCTGAATAGAAAATCCAACAAACTCGGCTATTTCAGCGATGCGGTTTATCCTTATTATATTGTTCATCAAAGCATCATTGTGGTGACTGGAAGTCTGTTATCACAATTTAAACTAGGCCCCATTTTTGAGCCATTGATGTTATTCACTATCACAATTAGTGGCTGTTTTATCTGTTACGAAATAATTAGAAGAACCGCACTACTTCGAACTGTATTTGGTCTAAAACAAGTGAAACCCTTTTCAACCTACCTGACCAAATTGGGTTTTACGCTGGCGACCATCATTATTTTACCGCTAGCCTATCAATCGCTAAGCTAGCGTTTCTTAGACCGCTATTCCGCGGTCATTAGTGAAATCATCTTTTGCCTGTATTTGGTTCACCCCAAATACAGGCAAGTGTTAACTATTTGGTTTTCTGAATGTTAACGTCATGCGGTTTGACTCGCCGATCGCTAACATTTCTTCCTTAAGCTTAGGATCTTCATTACTTGTGACTAAGCTCGGAGGTAACCGCCAAACAATATCTTCTGCACCAGGTTGGTCTTTAGGGTTATTATTGATGTCACTCGATGCGACAAATTCAAAACCAGCTTCTTGCATTTTGGTAATCACAAAAGTTTGTTTTAAATAACCATTAGCCCCACTTGCCCATTCATCAGTCATCGTTTCAGGTGCTTTATGTTGCACAACGCCAACCAGACCACCGGGTTTCAAGACACGAAAAGCGTCACTCAATGCTTTTGTCAGATACCCGCCCTCATTTTCAAATCGAGCTACATTATGCAAAGCACGGATAAAGACCACCGCATCGGCGCTATTAGCCATAGTTTCTGGCATTGAGCCAAATTGAAATGCACTAATCTCTGCACTGCCTTCATCTCTCCATGACTGCGCTTCAGCGGTCCAAGTTGCTACCCAAGTTTTTTTCGCCTCTAATCGCTCAGGACTAAAAAAACCAAAAAGAGGGAACATATCAGCTGCGTAATCAGTACCGATGATTTTGCCTTCACTGCCTAAATATGGCATCAATATTTTAGTATACCAGCCCCCACCTGGTAGCCCTTCCATTACCGTCATACCCGGCTTCAAACCAAAAAATTCGATCGTTTGTTTTGGGTGACGTGAATCATAACGGGCTATCACCTTTTCAGGTTGAGATTGCAGAATTTGTTTGAGGGTGGCCGTTTCAGTAGATTTGGATACAGCTTCAGGCGTTACAACATCTGGTTTTGATTCTGTCGATTGATTACAACCAACAAAAGCCAAGCTGGCAGCAGCACATAATAGGCTTAGTTTGAAATTTTTCATCTTAGTCAGTTTTTTATATAAATGGTTAAGGCATTTTATGTCAACTGAACAAATACAAGCAAGTCGTGAACTGCATCCTTGGGACAGGATGCCGATATATTGGGTCAACCTGTTGTTAGAAAACTGCGGGAACATATAAACTGTGGGCGCAAAGACTTTGAACAGAAAGAGTTGTAATTATGAAGTGAAATTTAACTTCACAAGAATATTTTACAATCCGTAAACGTATTTTTAAAAACGACCTAGTGAGCACTAGGCAATTCAAATGTTAAAAATCGATTTATAACCAGGTAACAATTAACTATGAATAGCTGGAAACAACAACCTACCAATTCGTTAGTTGCAAAATATGTTGATTGTTATTGGTTCTTAGAAAAATCGCAGTTAGATAGTGGTGTTGACTACCCAAAATTGAACCCTGACCCAGCAGGTACCTTAATACTTGCTCCTGCCAATCAAAGTTATCACTACGATTTGCAAAACATTGCTATTAGAGGCATGGGTTGCCACATTTTAATGCCCAATACTGGCGTAATCACTATGGATCATTCAAAGCCATTTTTGATATTAGGTATCAAATTTAATGTAGGAGCTTTGTATTCGTTGAAATTCAATCAGGCCTATCCACTGGTCGATTATATTGCTGCTAATGAAGATTGTTTACCTCCAGATTTGGACGCAATGTCTATGCAAACATTGTTGTGTAATAGCACCGAACAAATAACACTCACTTGTAAAACCTTGGATCAATGGTTACTACCATGGATAAAAAAAAGTCATGAAGATCAACACAGTGAACTAGCTCGTCACATTGTTAGCCTCGTAGGAACCACACCCATATACGATATAGGCCAGACTTTGAATTGTTCACAACGCACCGCAGAGCGGGCTTTTCGTCGTGTGACAGGCATGACAATGAAACAACATGAATCAATGATTAGGTTCGAAGCGTTACTTACCTATTTGCATCAAACAAAAGATAACCCTGTGAACTGGGCCGATACCGCGGCTCAGTTTGACTTTAGCGATCAGCCGCATCTTATTCGATATCTCAAGGCAACAGTCGGTGTTACGCCAACGGATTACCTAAAACAAAGAAATTTAACCATAGACGTGTATGGTGATTTCGAATGATCCTGTGAAGGTTGTTTGTTGTCCACCTGCGGGGTCAGGTTCGTTGAAATATCAGCAATGTGCTCATTTCAGACTAAAAGATTTCCTTGCTAAAGACAGTTAATCTGTGCGAGTTCAACTGCTCAATGCAACGCTATACTTAGTTAAAGTAAACCCTGGTGTTTAAAATGACATTTTCAGTTTCAAATATTAAATAGCTTAGAGTTTTTATGTTCGTAATAAGCGGTCTTAGAATGGCATTCAGCTTCAGACTTTATTGCTAACCCACAGGTTGTCGTTTTTATTCAATATTTTTGCCTTGCCTAAGCCTACTCTAATGCCTCTGTCATCCCATTTAAACCTTCAATGATTAACCCTATGGCACACATTAAGTCAGGAATTAGAAAATGATTTTCACAATAAGAGAATACCATCAAGCCGATTTAAATGACCTGATGTCAGCCTGGGAAAGCGCAAATGCGCTAGCTCACCCGTTTTTAACGGGCGATTTTGTAGATAAGGTACGTCACGACATCCCAAATCTGTATCTACCGAATACTGACACTTGGGTAGCTGAACATAACAAAAAGGTAATAGGCTTTATTGCGCTAATGGGCAATGAGGTAGCTGCCATTTTTGTCGATACCCAGTTTCATGGATTAGGTGCAGGAAAGCTACTGATGGGCAAGGCCCACTCATTTCATCCCAGCTTAGAAGTTGAGGTTTTTGAAGACAATACAATCGGTCGCAAATTTTACAGCTCTTATGGTTTTGAACTAATCAAAAAAAGCCTACATGAGCCATCAGGTAAGCAAGTTTGGCGACTGTTGTTTTCTCAATCAAAAAATTAGGGCCAAATTGTTAAGGTATATTGCTATTAGACAATTTCGCCGCTTGAATACCCAAACCTTCGCATACAGAGTTAAATGCGTCACCTTCCATGATAGGCAAACCGGGTAACATGTCTAACAGCTCTTTTTTGACTATAGGTGATAAACTCATACCGCCAGTAATAAATAACATCTCTGGTGGTGCTGAGCTGTTTTCTAAACATTCGGTCACTAAATTCTTGACTCTGCCTAACCAAGATTGCATTGAGCGCTTAAGCTCTTCGACATTAAGATTAACGTCATAGTCCGGCTCGATATAATGCAATGGCAAGATAATCTCGTCTTTTGTAGAGAGCAGTTCCTTGGCTAATCGTGATGAATTCACAAGCCTAGCTGAGAGCTTTTCTTCTTGTACTTCTAACAATCGTTCTAACAACTTGGGCTCTTTTACCAAAGACTTTGTATTGGCAATATCTAACCAGTATTCTTCTGAGAAAAATCGATTAAGTTTTGGAATGTCGTCTACCGCGCACATATCAGAAAAATACGCTGGAGGCACCGGCAAGCCGTTATACATCAATAAACCTTGCCCCATAGTTGGCGCAATAGATTTTATGATCAGATTCTTGTCGCACTCCATGCCACCTAAGCGAGTGCCTGTAACAGACATAACATCTTGTTGACGATCTACATTCGCCAGTTTTTCTGGTGATAGCTTGATACAGCAAATATCGGTAGTACCGCCACCAATGTCGATCACCAGCACATTAGTATGTTTATCAAGGGTGCGTTCAATTTTATATGCAGCAGCTATAGGTTCTTCAAGGAAGTCTACCTTAGTAAAACCAGCCATGTTTGCCGCTTGGGTCATAATATCAATGGCTTGGTTGTTGCCATCTTGGCCCCTAGTGCCATGAAACCTTACTGGACGACCAATTACTGCTGTGTCGACATTCTGACCTAACTGTTGCTCAGCACTTAAACGAAAGAATTCCAATTGTTTGGCTATTAAACCCACAAATGCTTGATGTTGGCCTGCCACTAAATTGGCACCTAAAAAGTTTTTGGGCGAATAAATCAACCGGCCTTTTTCAGGAGTTTTCAAATAACGTCTAAACCCTTCTTCACCAAAAGCAAACTCCCCCGTTTCAACTAACTGTTGTAATGGTAAGTCTTGCACCGTCATGTTTTCCAACAAAAGTTCAACAGCTCGTTCTTGCAAAGCAGGAATATTATGAAATTCAGCACGCAACTCATCTATTCTAGCGCTGTGAATACGCTGTTCTCTTGGATCGGGTGCATCGTAATAGCCTTCTTTGGCTTTATCAATTTTGTCAGAAATAGCACGCTTTAATTGAGCGATTTTTGCTTCAATCATGGGGATAGGTGGTGTAGGCAGTTCGTCAGTATAATAAATAAAAACTGAGGACCTAATTTTGTTTGCTGCTTCTAGACTGGGATCGAGTTTAACAAAATGATGCTGCTGACCATCAAAATACACCACCTCGGAGTTCGAAGTCCCATAATCTATACCTATTGCTGCCATATCCGCCGTTCGTCACCTAAAAATGAGGCCGAGGATTGTAATAGAAAAGTATGCCTAGTTCATTATTTGTTTGGGCTAATATAGATAAAATAATTTGAAGTATCAATGGAAGTGGATTTCGACTCGACTTGGGTAGTTTCGAACAAAAAAATTATTGGTATCAGAGTATTAATAATTATTGAGAGGGTAAGTTTAAAAAACTTCCCTGATTAAAGTATTGATTCATTAACTGCTTCAAAAGCAACTACATAATAACCCTCTAACAGCGCACTTTTTAATTCTGTGTAAACTTTAAATCTCTTAACACCATTATGCCTTGTCGCAATATTAACGGTCATAAGGACAAAATTATCACTATTTGAACCTTGGGATTCCATACTTATTTCCCATAATCTTTCAACGACTTTTTGATACTGAGGATCTGGGTAAGCTGTTCGCCACCAATGTTCTTTATCTGGTATCTCATCTAGACTCCAGCCAATAATTTTACTAAAACTAGCGTTTAAATGAGCAATAGAATGATTAAGCGTCTTTTCATTAGCTTCAACAACTAAAATCGGTAGCGGTAACATATCAAAAAACTGAGTGGGAATTGGCGAAGACAAAATAGTACCTCCAATATGAAATTGCGCTACAGAGTTTATTGTAAAACAGAATTTAATCTTTCAAGCTCGTTACGTCAACTTTGCGAACATAGACCATGAAGAAAACCATATCAACACAGCAATGTTAACAACAACAGTAACCCAAAACATTCTCCGAAATTCTCGTTTTTGGGTTTTATGCCTCAATAATTGCTGTGCAATTGCAGCACCTGGCCAACCACCAACAACAGCAAAGAAGTGCAAGGTACTTTCTTTAATACGCCATGCACCACGTTGAGATTTTGATTTATCAAAAGCGTAAGCTAAAAAAGTAATGAGACTTAAACACACATAACCAAACAGCAAATTTTGAGGAAGTTGCCCAATAAAGTTAGTTACCGTTATCAACGTTAAAAACAAAAGTGATACGTAAATTGAAAACTTACTCGATTTATTTGATACTTTTTTACCAAGTTTTTCACCTGAAAAAGTCGCGTCACTTGCGAAATATTTCCCCGCTGTATCTTTGCTTATCGAAAAAGTAATAATGTCGTTAATTTGTGGAATGCGCTTTATATTAGATAATGCGGTTTTATGAATAAAAACATGCGCACCACCTACATTTGGCTGAATAAAACCAAACGCCTTATCAGCATTCCATTTAATGAGTTTTCCTTTGGTTCTCACTAGCCCCACTCTTTCAAGACTAAGACCAGTCGAGCTTTCATATCACCAACATACTAAAGCTCTACTCGACCCACTATTACTAATAATCTACTTAGTAGCTAAAAGTGCCTTCGCCTGTTCTTCCCAAGTATTAAATCCTCTCTCCTTTTCAAACTGCTTTAATGCTGCAACTTTGCTTTTGGGTGTATTGGCAATATCATCAAGGGTTGTGATGCCTTTTTCAGCTAGTTTCTTTTGCATAACTGGCCCAATACTTTTAACTGATGCAATAGTTGGTGTCTTAATTGCTGCTTTTGGTCGAGGTTTTGATGCCTTAATTGTCACTTTAGCTTGAGGTTTTGAGGCTGTTTTTTTATTGGCGAGTTTTACAGCTTTAACTGTTTTAACAATTTCACTTTCAATTGACGTTATTTTTTCGGCTAGTACGTTTGGCAATCTTTCGAGCACTTTGTCCTGAACCTTAGAAAGTGACTCCAAACGTTCTTCAAATTCAGTCTGCATATCCACTAATTTTTTGTGGTAGCTTTCTTCAACTTTCTTAAGCAATTTAAATGCTTTTTTGCTGGATTTTTTGCTCAGTGTTTTAACTTGAGCACTTAAGTCTTCGACTTGGTCTTCTAAGTCCTTTTTGGTGGACGTTAGTTTGTTATTAATTTTTTTTAACGTGGCGGCAGTAAAGCTTTTATCATCAGTTGCTTTCTTTTCAGTTTTTTTAGCTGTCTTTTTAGTCATTGCAAGATTCTCATCGGTCAGGAGGATTTAAAAAAGCTGAGTCTAAAAGATTTGGTGATACTCCGCCCTTCTACTTATTTAAAAAAAGACAGCGCTAAGCAGCCTTCTTTAGTGCTTTTTTGAGTTTTTTTATTTTACGTACCTGTTTTTTCATTTTAGATTTTCTTGCTTTGATTTCACTTTTGATTTTAGTTACTTTTTTTGATGTTTTAGCCATTTCATTTTCTCCTAAGTGC
>Ga0209712_10004374_pt1 | contig 11242 bp, 2 predicted proteins | sample ArcOceMetagenome_FD_187443 | JGI IMG/M metagenome (GOLD analysis project Ga0209712, IMG submission 187443) | Marine eukaryotic phytoplankton communities from Arctic Ocean - Arctic Ocean - Greenland ARC118M Metagenome (SPAdes) (version 2) | ecosystem: Environmental > Aquatic > Marine > Oceanic...
CGTGAACTGGAACAGAGGAATGGGCAGAGGTGGCAGGAAAGGGAACTTGGGTTTGTTCAAAAGTGGTAGGACGGGGAACGGTCGGCTGGACAAATTTGTAATCAATGTTGGGATGGCAATAGGTGGCAGGAGAGGTAACGGAGGGATGGGCAAAGGTGGCAGGAGAGGTAACGGAGGGATGGGCAAAGGTGGCAGGAGAGGTATCGGAGGAATGGGCAAAGGTGGCAGGAGAGGTATCGGAGGAATGGGCAAAGGTGGCAGGAGAGGTAACGGAGGAATTGGCAATGGTGGCAGGAGATTTTGATCGGAAAGATGACTTCGCAGTAATTCCCGCATCGAAATTGGGGTATGGCGACTCGCTTCCAAACTGGAAACGGGGCTGCACATCATCTTCACTCCGAAAACGAACCGTATTTCCGGTAGACGCTGTAACATTATTTCCAACTTGAGTAGGTTGTGGGGAAAATGCCATCGTGTCTTCTAGGGGTCGCATGAGTGAATCGTGGAGATTATTTGCATGTTGGGTAAGTCCTGATCGAGGAGTTACCGTCTCATCGGTGATATCAGCTACGTTATCATCTGGACGTCCCAATGGAGATTTTAGGTACGGGGATGCTAAAGCTGAAATGTTCGAACGTAGATTGGAGAAAAGTCCAGGGGATGACTTCTTTGCTTTCGCGAGTCCAGAAGGGACTCGAGCGTCGGCGGAAGGAGAAAATCCAGGAATGTCCTCAAGTGAACGTCGTGTGGCTTCGTCCCAGTCAGCACGGAATTCAGCATCTCTATCTCCCATTTTCAACCTGTCTTCGGCATCCTTAAGGTATTCATCGATGTTTGCGGTACCTTCACGGAGTTTCGATGCTTTGGAAGCATCGACGTTACGCTTCATCCTTTCGGAAACCGCAGTAGAGTCACGTTTCCTCTCTGCAATGTCCAAAGAACCGAAAAGGTCTTCGACAGTGCCTTGAGTATCATCGTCATCGTTGCCGACGACGGTAGACAAATGAGCTTGGGAGTTCGACATGGTCAAACGTAGATTTTTATAATTTTTAGGAACGAGAGAATATTAATCAATAGTTTCAACAAAAATAATTCGCAAATGAAGGCAAATTTGTTTTTGTGAGGACTGTTTGAATGTCAAAATTCATCGAAAAAATCTCTGATTTTTAGAAGTCCAAAATGTTGCCGTATTCCGTCGCGACGAACTTGTTGGGGATTCGCACAATGGCCGTACTATGCTTTTTACACGTATTTTGGTTTAAAACCATTTGTGTGCAAAAGGACATTTGAAAAATCTGTGACACATCATGACGTCGGAAGAAGCTGTGACACGTCACCTTTTAAGCCAATCGAATTTGGTCGCTCGCGAATTTTTATTTTCGAAAATTCAAACACGATTGCTTTTTGAGTTTACGATAATTCGTAGAATATTTCAGGTTTTCATGTAACTGTTTTTGAGTTTTCAATTGTACTCCTTGTTGGAAGCCATTCATGTACGTAGTGAATAGGTGGTAGATCGGGTGAGTCAACCAAGGTTTTCGTTGGTACTTGAATGGGAGTGTTTTCTTCTTGTTTTGGTCTGAAGGGGAATGATCAATCGACGATGGTGATCAAGATCAGGATGGTGACCATGTAGTACTGATATTCATCTGTTTTACGATGGTACAGGAATATTAGTACTCAAGAGAAATCTGGTTGCAGTTTGTACCATTCAACGTTGATCGGTAGTGTGCTACGGTAGGGAGCAATGATCAACGTTCACCGTTGTTGCGATAGCAGTGGCGAGTTGCTTATTCGTCTTTGTTAATAATACATCGCCTCTTTTCAGGTATTTATTTTACAGTTTTGTTACAGGAAACCGGGTCTAATCGGTTGGTTGAGCTTGGGGGGGGGGTCTCGGTTTTGTGTCCCAGTTTGTCCTCTGGGGATAATTTCACATTTAGCACATATAGATAAGGCATGTCCATCCTTCTACCATTCCAGTAGTTCGTTGAATCTATATGGCCCCATCAACGTCACCTATTTTCCTTACGAGTCTGATAGACAAGGACTTTTTGTCTCATCGTGGGAAAAATGGATACGGTCTTGTTGATGGTTAATGAGGATCCGTCGTCACTTGTGTGATTTGCCACGGATCGTCCATGATAATAGCAGATTGAGGTTAATTAATTCTCAATCATAAGTCGAAGGTATGTGTGTTCATCTCAAATTCCTTTATCGATGTATGCACAGGTTTACAATACTGAACGAATGTCGATCCGTTATCGTTAGCATGTATTCCCTTCCTCAACTTTCCTACTAGGGTTTTCTCAAAGATCTTTTGTTATGTATTTCCTTAGGCCTTTAAGTATTGTTCAAATAGTTACATTCCCATCTTGGTTCCGGTATGAGAGTCCCGAAGGACCACCATGGGCGAAAAAAAGAAAGGTTGGGTCTGATAAACTAATAGAGCGTTACAAGCAGTAAGTAGTCAAATAAGAATAGACTAAAGTATAAATTATGAGTACTAGCTAGTGTATCTGAACGTAGTAAGTCCAAACTGTATGTATCACGTAAAGTGATATATTCGTATAGAAACCTATTCGTTCAGTTCGTTCAGTCGTATTCGGAGTCGTGGTCTGTATCGCGTGACGCACGTACGCGTGGTATAATAGCTTATATGACATAATACAAGGAGGTAGGTAGCGTAGGTATCTACCTTCTGTTACTCCCCTTTATCTCAAATAAGGTATGGTATAGTATAGTATTCTTAAAAAACCAATATGGAAAAAGAGAATGCTTAATCTTTCATAAAAGATTCGATAATTTGTTGCTTGTTGTTTCCGTAGACAGGTGGTATTTCGCACATGGTGGGTCGTAATATGTGTGAACAAAACTTGGTGTATATATATAATCCTATATATTCCTTCTTCAATAAAACAATCTTCATCATTGAATTATCCTTCAGAATATGGCGATTCTTTAGTAAATAGTTTCTGTAGTTCATCGTAACACGATTTACGATGTCTACATAAAAGTTTCTTGGTGTTATCGTAACAATATTTTACGATGACTTCCGATTAGATATCTATGTCCCATCGTAACACGATTTACGATGGTAACAGATTCGGATTTGTCTTCGAGTGTGGTAGACTCTTCTTGGCAGTAGGCTGCGTATAATGACGGTATGCAATCGGTGCATTCAAGGTATCTTCAGGCTTATCATCTTTATGCGTTCCAAGATGGCGGAATAAATATGGATGAGCAAGTCGATGAAATACATGAGGTCCGAGTGGTTTAGTCATTATATCAGCGATGTTCTGTTCTGATCGGACATGTCCAAATCGAACAAAACCAGCAGCAATTGCTTCGCGAACTCGCATAATTTGGCATGATAGATGCTTCTTCTTAATCTTGGAGGACGGTAGAGTAGTATTAACAACCACAGAAAGGTTGTCTCCTAGTAATTCACTTCGTTTCTCTACTCTGATTCCTAGACATCGTAGTTTGTATCTCATTTCAATTATAAGATCAATAGCCATTCGAGCTGCAATCATTTCTGATCCGAAAGTAGATGTTTCAACAGTTCGTTGTCGCTTCGATATCCAAACAAGAGGTGTATTGTTGATGAGTAGTAATATACCTGTAACTGATCGACGTGTTACATTATTTCTTGCATGGTCAGCGTCAACATAGACAGTAAGTTTGACCGGGGCTCCATATGGGTCAGGTGACTTGGTAGGTAAGTCTTCAATAGCATCTGGAAAAAATTCACTCCAATCACAATCACGGTGGAATGTTGCAATGTTTCTTCCAGGTGGATCAGAAGAGTCAATAGTCAACATAGCTCGTGGATGTTGCTTGAGGTAACCAAATATTCGTTGCAGCGCAAGAAAATGTCCTTGTCTTGGTGCAACTGTGTATTGTGCTAGAGTATTCACTGCGTAGTGAATATCAAATCTTCCTAGAGTAACCATCCAGTTAGCACTTCCAAGTAGTGATCGATATTTCGATTGTTCCTTGGCAGAGCATAATTCTGAATTGTCAAGTTCAGGATGATAATTCGGATCATGTGGTACACTAACTTTCCGAAAGTTCGTATCACACATTCGTTCTAAATTTTCAACACAGTTCTTGATGTAAGTATGGCTTGATAATCCAAATGTCACACCATGGTCTTTCCAAGACGGTGGAAATTCAACAACATCACCTCCAAGGTAAAATTGTGGATATCCAACGCCTTTCATCGTATAGAACTCTTCAAGGTAGTGTATGATCTTCTCGGGGTTCTTCGAGAAGCACATAACATCATCGACATACCTTGCAATGTATTCATAACCTCCTTCAGCTGTCTTTCTCAACCATAAGTCAGGGTCAGCTCGAGATGGTCGGAAGTGAATACGTCGCAATTTCGCCGATAATGATTCGTGAAAACGTGCAGCACCGGTTCTCGTTCCATAAACAGACTTCTCAAGGAGAAGGCGTTTCCCTTCAAATTCAGGTCCAAATTCAGGTCCGGCAATGATATATAGCTTTTCGGTAGTAAATGATGTTAAGAAAGCATTTCCAACATCTCCGGCAACGCATTTTAGATCATGCATTTGGGCAAGGAGGAAACCAAGTCGTATAGCTTCAATTGACACCACGGGTGCAAAACAATCCTCTTTGTGTACTGGTGGGGATCGGTTACCGTCAATAACTAAACGTGCTTTCCGTCTTCCGTCAACTTTGCATGCAAAGATTACATGATATGGAACCTTCTTATACCCGAATGGTGTTATTTCTCCGTCTTCAAGGACTTTAAATGAATTAAATTCATGGATGACTTGATATAATTCTTTTAAGATGGATTCCTTCCAAAGTTCATCTCCATTCGCTTGATCTAGGAGTTTCGCTGCTTTTGGAGTTTTTGGTATTTCTACTCCAAATTCATACTTCTTTCCGTTAAGCGCAGACGTTCGATATGTGTGTATCATCGTGGCAAGCGTCTTGTCTTCTTCAAGGTACTTTGGTATCCATTCCCAGCCGGGTTTATAGACAAGATCGTTTTGAAATGCATATCTTACACATAACCATGGCTCATCCATTCGTAGGTCATCAAGTTTTAGGACTTGATTTGGTGAGTCATCATCGGGCCATTGAACCTTCAGGTATACCTTTCTCCTTTCTTCATCGTGGAGATGTTGTACATGATGGGATAAAATACTTTCAGGGGTCCAATGTTGGTTATGTGGATCCGGGGAAAACATATCGTTGAGCTTGTCTAAGTAGGAATGGTAGGCTCGTAGTTCTTCAACAGTATCGGTAGGCTCCAGTTGTGGTAGTGATACATGTTGTATCGGTACAGTAGGAAATGTTTGCGCAATTTCAGACGGTGATATCGGCGGTTGGATGGAAGTAGTCGTTGGATGTACAATTGCAGACGATGTGAACATGATAATACCGAGTCGCGCCAGTGTAGTGATGCATTTCTCTGGTATAGTTTTTGATTGGTAAGATTTTCTTTGATTCTTTAATCTTGTTGAACGTCGACGTGTTATATTATTTTCTTCATCAAATAATATGTCAGCAGAGTCCCTTTCAGATGAAGAATCATCTCCCCTATCGCTTGGAATTTCAGGAGGTGTAGTTGGTACTTCATCTCCCCTCTTGGCTTGAAGGTCAGAAGGAGTAGTATGGTCATTAGCTCCCCTCTTGGCTTGAAGGTCAGGAGTGGCAGCTCCCCTATCGACCAGAACGTTTCCATTCTTAGTCGTAGGAGGTATGCCAGGGTATCTATATTCATGGGGGTAGATCTTGTAGAGCGATATTGCTTCTCTAATCGCAGCAAGATCTAGATCTTCTCCGTCTTCATCATCATAACGTATCGTCCATTGTTGATGGTGATCGTCATCAGTCCATGTTCCAGTTACAGTTCCAATGTAGATGCCGTCATCGAATCGTTTGGCAATACGTTGACCAATGAGAGTTGTTTTTAATAACTCTTTTATCCTAGTAACTTCATCTGTGAAAGGTGGATGGAGTTCCTGTTCATATTCCGTTGTAGATGATGGTATCCGTTTTGTTCGTGATGGCTTCTTCAGGTCCGGATGCATTTTCATCGGTAGCGGTGAAAATCGAAGTAACGAATCTCCTTGATAGGCATCATCTTGCGCCAGATGAAGTTCGAGCATTTTATCAATGGATGGTGGTATGAGGCAAATGTCAGGTACTTCAAGGATAGAATCGTACTTCTTTATCCGTTCAGGGGCTGGCTCAAAAAATTGGTCAGGGTCTGTCGTTGCATCGATGATCGGTGGTGGTACTGTTTTGTCAATTATATCTGGCTCATCGTAGTCATGTTCATCCATAATTTCATCATCTGGTGGTGTAGGATGCCATGTTTCCGTTGGTTGAGTCAATTTCGGACGAGTCGATGTTGATATTGTCTTCGCATCCCATTTTACTCGTTTGTTCGAAGTATACGGTCTGACAACACTGACGTTCACCACTTGCTTCGATTGGTCGTCATAGATTCTGAACGTGAGATCATCTCCAACGTTCGGACTACATCCCACAAAGTAACCTGGACGTTCTTTGGATTGTGGGAACGAATCAACATGATCAAGATATAGTACTTTTTCCCAAAATACAAATTGAAGAAGTCTTGATATGTCTCGTGTAATACCATCTCTTGCTGTTGTCGGTATCATCTCCCTCTCATTGTTCCATGTATGATTATGGACGTCAGCAAGGTACGTCGCCGCTAGGAACCATGTCCATGCAGGCGCTCCAGTCATATCCAACAGGACGTGGATTGCAGATTTCAACCATCTGATTCCTCCACTTTCAACAACATTCTGTTGTTGATTTTCTACTTCTGAAAATTCATCTCGTATTAAGTGTTCTCGATTAAAATCAAGGACTTTGTTGCTCTTCAATTCCTGCGCATTATCTCGACGTAGTACGCTTGGAACGCCGTGGTTTCGGCAGAAATCTCTGTAGCAGTTGAAGAATCCATCTCCACCAGGACGATGGCCGTAGACTTGTATATTTGTAGTCTTCATTCCGTAAAAGACGTGTGCACTAGTATATCCAAATCCAGCGTCCGCGCAGTTTGAATATAGTCTGTCTGTAGAAATTCCTTCGTTGATTCTTCTTGTATTGAGGAAAGGGAACCTCGCCTTTACATGTTTTCGGAATGGATACCGAATAATCAGCCTTGCCATTTGCGTTGTATTCGCCAATGTTTTTCGGACAATATCAATTGGACGAAACGCTAGGAAGGGTCGGAGTTTCTGGGCATCAAGGTCCTTGTGGAGTACTCTGTGCCAAGACTTCATTGCAAATGCTTGAATGGTTTGGTCTTCTTGGTGAAGTAGCTGTTGTGGCATTGATTCTTCTTCTTCAGTAAGATGGTACTGTTGGTTGGTGAAGAGAATCCTTCGTAGATCAATTTTTGTCGAAAGGATTGGATCATCGGCATCCGTGTATGCATGTAGGATGTCGGCGAATCTGTCCTCTTCTACTTTTCTCAATTCCACCGGTGTTCTTCTTATCGGTATTCCAACCAGGTCAGAATATCCTTGTTGATTTAGGAAGGTATCTGTATTCGTGAAAATATCATATGGCGGTATATCTGTGATGGCAGTAAGTTGAGTCGGATTAAAAGAATTGGAAATGTAGGTAGTTGTCAATATCTGTCGGTCAGTCAGTTTTGGCTCCGTCGTTTTGAATAATGTTGATGTATCTGTCGATGTGTATTTCGATTGTCGGAGGCATGATGGTGAAAGAAATTCTATTTCATTCGGTATCGGTCTTGGAGTAATCGGTGTGGCATCAATAGGTGATCCTAACGTAGAAAATGATATATCTTCAGGGTTTGGGCTTTGGATATCAGTGTCATTCGCGTTTTTGACACTATCATATTCATCATCATCGAGAGAGGATTCATCATCACGTGACATCATTAACGGTGTTGGTGCCGATGGAATGGAGATCTTAGTATCATCATATTTCACTTCGGTATTAGGGCAACAGGTCTCCGTATTTATGACCGGCCCTGGAGAAAATCCGTTATGTCACCAACTTGGATAAGGTCCTTCTGGTAAGAAATAGAATCATCATCAGATGATGAATCCTCATCACATCTCTGTGTTAATGGAGGCATATCCCGATAAGTGTCAGAATCCTCATCAGATGAAGATTCCTCATGAGATTTCTGTAGCAACACAGGCATCTTGGAGTCCGGAGCTGTTTCAACGTTGGCAGAAATGGAAGCAACATGTGCGACGTCAGCGGCAGTCGAAACAACGGTTGCAGCAGCAGCAGCAGCGGTGATAGGAATCTTAGAATCCATCGTAGATGATGTCGAAACTTCTCCTGAGATTTTGTCGATACGGTAGCGGTATGGTATCCATGTCGCCTTCGAAGTTATCTCATGTATGGGGTATAGCTCATCGTCACCATCTTCGTAGTGATAGATTGGTATTCCCATTATAGCTCCTCGGTCTTCCATGCGTACGTAGGTATCTGTCGCAATTTCAAATCGTTGTTTTCCCGTCAGACGTGGATTTGAAGATATGATATGATTTTTCGAGCATGAATCAATAACCAATCCATATTCACGGATTTGATATTCCGATAATAGGGTCGTAGATGAATGTGCAAGGTACGGTGCTTCATGAATCAACAACAGAATGTAGTTTCCAGCATCGTCCTTCGTTTTCAAATACGCGGAGACGATAGGTACACGGGCTGATTGAGTAGTTTCCGGGTCGTATCCAACCAGGCGTGCATATCTTCCCGTAGAGTTGATTAATTTAGCACTCTTTCCTAGAATGCATGAGTCCGCTCCTCCATCTGATATGGCAAATAGGAGTCCATCTTGGAAACACTTCATGGCATATCGGAAGTTTGCTTTAATATCAATGGTGTCGTCGTCGTCCCAAAACTCTCCGTATTGTGATGCCATTTTTATATGTCGAAATGAATCAAGTATTTCATTTGTCGTATCCATGTCATCACCGACACTATCCTCATCATCAAACAGGTCAGAGACAGCAATGTTCTGGATCAGAGTTAGTGCTGCCATCGTTTGACGCATATCCGTTGGTGGCTTGTTGAGAGAGGGGTATTGCTTTCCAATTGGTGTCCCTTTCTCTTTGCTCTTCTCCTTCGAATTCTTTTCGTCTCGGATTTCCTGTCTGATACGAACAATTTGTTTCTTCATTGTATCATCTAGTCGCATCCACAGTGGAGTGGGGATACTGAGGTTGACTCGACCTGGATCATTCTTGAATACGGCATATACTGAGCGTAGTGCATCGTATTCAGGATATTCACTGAATTCAGAAGTATATCGATCTGTAAAGGCATTAAATACCTTAGTTACCATTTCTTTTAGTTCCTGCATCGTTTCTACTTGATGAACTCTTGGTTGATCCGACGTAGTTTCGACAGTGTTCAGATGCGTAGGAAATAATCCTGTGGGACTGCGTAGGGTTTTCTTCCGGAACTGCTTCGGGATCTTGCTAACCAAGTACTGAATTTCCGCTACCCATGGATCTGTGCGGTTCGACACGATATCAAAATGGTAGTCCAGCATCGGTACAGCATCAATCATGTTCTTCTTCAGTAAGTCAAGAACTTCATTTCGTCCAAAAGCAGGATGGTATCGTTGGTGTTTCAAGACGTTGGTCTGGAAATTTCGGATGAAATCCATTAAGGTGACAGTCGAGGGATTGTAGATGCGATTGATTTCGTCATGTACTTTCCATCTTGTATCTTGGTCCGATTCCCCATTATTCGAGTAAACTCGCATGAGGTTCACTAGTGCAATAACTCCATCTCCTCTTGCGCTTGTGAGTTCCGGAATGTTATCTGCATCATCGATCGTTACCATGAAAACACCCATTAACCAGCTGTTGTCTGCCATAGCTTGTTGGGCTCGTATGCCGAATTGATCCCAAAAGATACCACACGAGAGATATTCACTTCCTTGTAAATATTGTGTGAGGAAATCACCATTTCCGAGATAATGGGTACCATTTTGTTGCATGATACCAAATAGTTTGCTCAAGTATTTGTGAAATGATGCCGCGTCTCCTTTCCAATTCAGGTCTCTTCGAGTCACCGAACTTCTGTACTTTATTCCACGCACGGATGTACCAAGCGACGTTGCTTCACTTTGATTTTCATATGCCAGTGAATTATTGTGGGCATATGGCGTAGGTGGTACGAGATTCATCAAAGGAGCTGGTGAGGCATGTCTTGCCTGTGTAGCTTGCCTTGGTGGGGGAAGAGGTCGATATCCTGGAGGACCATATCCTGGAGGACCATATCCTCCATTCGTCGCATTCGTAGTGGTCGTATGTGGTGTCCCACCATTCATACTGTAGGTAGGATTCGGTCCATGGGGAGGACGTGTAGCATTCGTATTGGTCGTATGTGGTGTCCCACCATTCGTATTATAGGTAGGATTCGGTCCATTAGGAGAACGAAATGCTAATGCCAATTCTGCCGCATTCTCATTAGGATGCATACGTGCGTAAGCTTGCGCAGCTGCTGTAGCACTGTAATGAGGATTTGGAATAAGATTTTGTGTGAACGGTCCAGCTGTATTAGACATTGCAGGCTGACTTGGTTGTTCCACATAACTTGCTCGGTATGCGACGATTGGTGAGCGTTCCGCTACACCTCGGATGAGTGCTTCTTCATAGTCTTGATTACTGATCAAACCTGGACCGGAAGATGGAACATCGTGAGGGTGTTTCTCTTGAAGTATTCCTGGGCTTGTATGCTGATATCGCGGTGGATTGGTAGTCCGTAATTCTTGAGACAGGGTGCTATGATTTGCATTCATGGCATCTGCTCCTGGCACGTGTTGGGCGTATCGAGGTGCATCTTGGTAGACAGGGTATCCATTGTAGTTGGGATTTTGTACATTGTAGGCAGGGTGTACATATCCATAAGGAATGTGGGCATTGGTGGCAGGAGAAGGGACAGAGGAATGGACAGAGGTGGCAGGGTCGTGAACTGGGACAGAGGAATGGGCAGAGGTGGCAGGAAAGGGAACTTGGGTTTGTTCAAAAGTGGTAGGACGGGGAACGGTCGGCTGGACAAATTTGTAATCAATGTTGGGATGGCAATAGGTGGAAACGGGGGGATGGGCAAAGGTGGCAGGAGAGGTAACGGAGGGATGGGCAAAGGTGGCAGGAGAGGTATCGGAGGAATGGGCAAAGGTGACAGGAGAGGTATCGGAGGAATGGGCAAAGGTGGCAGG